>Ga0209630_10000012_pt1 | contig 252066 bp, 214 predicted proteins | sample COG_01_FD_184745 | JGI IMG/M metagenome (GOLD analysis project Ga0209630, IMG submission 184745) | Pelagic Microbial community sample from North Sea - COGITO 998_met_01 (SPAdes) (version 2) | ecosystem: Environmental > Aquatic > Marine > Neritic zone/Coastal water | place: Helgoland, sampling...
TGAATAAAATACCATTACACGCAAACATATTATAAGCTTCACGATAATTTTTAGTAATCCAAAAACCATATATTTTCGCAACTCCATAAGGAGAGCGAGGATAAAACGGAGAGGATTCGTCATAAAATCCTCTTTCGTTTTTATTTTCTGGCATACCTCCATACAATTCAGAAGTAGAAGCTTGGTAAATTCTTGTTTTCTTTTCTAGACCTAAAAGCCGTACTGCCTCTAATATTCGTAAAGCTCCCAATCCATCAATATCACCAACGTATTCAGGTGTTTCAAAGGAAACAGCAACATGAGACATCGCTCCTAAATTATAAATCTCATCTGGTTGTATTTCTTGGATAATGCGTGTCAAATTCATTGCATCAGATAAATCTCCGTAATGCAATTTTAATCTTTGATCTGGGTGATGTGGGTCTTGGTACAAATGATCGATTCTATCAGTATTAAATAGTGATGATCTTCTTTTAACACCATGTACCATATATCCTTTTTCTAACAATAACTCCGCTAAATAAGAACCATCTTGTCCTGTAATTCCAGTGATTAATGCTACTTTTATTTTTGTACTTCTTTTAATCAACTGATTATATTTTTCTCGACTTCAACCGGTAGTCCGTTTTTTATTTCTGTGACTTTAAAATCAGCTTGCTAAAAACCAATTGTTTAATAACTCTTCTCTATTATACAACATGTTTTGCTTTGTACTCCAATCAATAACCTTAAAACCTGCATGCTCGCAAATTGCCTGTCCTGCAGCTGTATCCCACTCCATAGTGGGTGCAAAACGGGGGTAGCAATTAGCATTTCCTTCTGCTACCATACATAGTTTTAAAGAACTTCCTTTAGAGATTAAATGTACCTCTCCGTGGATGTCACGCATTTCCTGCACATAGGCTTCTGTTTCTGGAGACATATGAGATTTACTGGCTACAATTGTAAAGATACTATCCTTTCTTTGCAAAGGTAATGTTTTGGCTTTGAAGAGTAAAGATTCAACATCTAAATCTTCTAGATCTGCCTCTACTTTAAATGCGCCTGTTTCTTTGCTGGAAAAATACAAGACGCCTGTTATGGGAACAAAAATAACCCCAATGAGAGGGCGTTGATTTTCTATAAGCGCAATGTTAACGGTAAACTCTCCATTGCGTTTTATAAACTCTTTGGTGCCATCTACAGGGTCTACAATCCAGAGTTGTTTCCAGGCTTTACGTTCATTGTAAGAGATGTCTCTACCCTCTTCAGAGAGTACAGGGATATTGGTCTTTGTTAGAAAAGACATAATTACATTGTTTGAGGCGGTATCTGCTTTGGTTAAAGGGGAGTTATCTCCTTTAATTTCCACATCAAACTCTTCAGAGTGGTATATTTCTAGAATGGCTTTACCGGCCTGTAAGGATGCAGTGATGGCTGTCTTTAAAAGATTTTTCATGATTATATAATCATCCCCGCTCCAATGGTTTCATTGGTTTGCTCATCAATTATAATCACACTCCCTGTTGGACGATTTTTTTTATAAGCATCATAAAACAAGGGCTTAGACGTGCGTATTGATATACGCCCAATGTCATTCATTTCTATTTTATCTATACCTTTAATACGGTGCAAGGTGTTAATATCTATCTTGTATTTTAACTCTTTTACCATACCCATACACTCATTAGTGGTGTGTTTTACCGCTATCTTTTTTCCCGCTTGTAGATGAGTACTACTCATCCAGGTAACTAGCACTTCTAGATCCTGGCCTACTTCAGGGACGTTGTTTTCGCGTACAATCATGTCTCCACGGCTGGTATCTATCTCATCTTCCAGGGTCATGGTTACAGACATGGGGGCAAAGGCCTCTTTAATTTGTTCTCCATTAAGCTCTATGGTTTTAATAGTAGATACAAATCCTGATGGTAAGGTTTTAATTCTATCACCAGGTTTAAAAACTCCACCGTCAATACGTCCTGCAAAACCTCTAAAATCTTGATTATCTAAAGTATGTGGACGGATAACCGATTGAATAGGAAAACGACAATCTACATGGTTGTAATCACTAGAGATATGTACCGTCTCTAAATGATACATCATGGTACTGCCTTCGTACCAATCCATATTTTCAGATTTATTAACTACATTATCTCCTGCCAGAGCTGAAATTGGAATAAATTGTATGTCTTTAATTTCAAGCTTAGATGCAAAGGCCTTAAAGTCTGCAACAATTTTGTTGTACACCTCTTCACTATAATCTACCAAGTCCATTTTGTTGACACATACGATAGCATGTGGTATTCTAAGAAGTGACGCAATAAAAGAGTGCCTGTGTGTTTGCTCTAGCATCCCTTTGCGAGCATCGATAAGTATAATAGCTAGATTGGCCGTAGACGCACCTGTTACCATATTACGTGTATACTGAATGTGACCAGGGGTGTCTGCTACAATAAATTTACGTTTTGGTGTTGCAAAATAACGGTATGCTACATCAATAGTTATACCTTGTTCTCTCTCAGATTTTAAACCATCTGTAAGTAAAGAGAAATCTACATAATCAAAACCTTTATTTTTACTAGATTCTTCTATAGCATCTAATTGGTCTTGAAAAATGGACTTACTGTCATACAACAACCTTCCAATTAAGGTGCTTTTGCCATCATCTACACTACCAGCTGTAGTAAAGCGCAATAATTCTATATTTTGATATTCCATAATTCTGCTACTCTTTAAGTTTTTAGTCTAGAAATACCCTTGTTTTTTACGGTCTTCCATGGCGGTTTCTGCCCTTTTATCATCCGCCCTGCCACCACGTTCAGCAGTTCTAGTAGTTGCAATTTCTTCAATGATTTTCGATAAATCATCTGCCTCAGACTCTACAGCACCTGTAATAGGCATGTCTCCACAGGTTCGGTATCGAATCGTCATATTCACCACTTCTTCACCTTCTTTTAATTTAATAAATTCTGAATTAGCAAGGATAACTCCATCTCGCACCACACAATCACGTTGGTGAGAAAAATACAACATTGGTAAATCAATATTTTCGAGTTTTATATACTCCCAAACATCCATTTCAGTCCAATTAGATATTGGAAAAACTCTAAAATTTTCCCCGTAGTTCATACGTCCATTGAATAGGTTCCACAATTCTGGTCGTTGATTTTTTGGATCCCATTGTCCAAATTCATCTCTATGAGAGAAAAAACGCTCTTTAGCTCTAGCTTTTTCTTCATCACGTCTTGCACCTCCCATAGTAGCATCTACTTTGTGCTTCTCTAAGGTGTCTAATAAAGAAACTATTTGTAATGCGTTTCTAGATGCATCTGCGCCAGTTTCTTCTTTGGCGCGGCCGGTATCTATAGATTCTTGTACAGATCCTATAATGAGTTGTACTCCAAGTTTTTTTACCAGCATATCACGAAATGCTATTGTTTCTGGAAAGTTGTGACCCGTATCGACGTGGATAAACGGAAATGGTATTTTGGCAGGATAAAAAGCTTTTTTAGCCAAATGTGTTAATAATATGGAGTCTTTCCCTCCAGAAAATAGTAGTACTGGATTCTCAAATTGAGCAGCTATTTCGCGTATCACAAAAATAGCCTCAGATTCTAACTCTTTTAAATGATTGATTACATAATTAGCCATATGCTTTATTTAAACTTTTTATATATAAATGTTAAGATAGTTTTTACACTTTGTTCTATAGGTTGTCCATCTGTAACAATCTCTAAATCTGGATGTTTAGGCGCCTCGTATGGCTCAGAAACACCAGTCATGTTTTTAATTTCTCCAGTTCTAGCTTTTTTATATAGGCCTTTTACATCACGGTTTTTACACTCTGAAAGAGATGTGTTTACATATATTTCTATAACATTATCTGAACCAACAATGTCTTTTACAGCTTCTCTGTCTTTGCTATATGGAGAGACAAAAGCCGCTAAAGTTAAAACTCCAGCATCAAGCATTAAATTACTAATCTCTGCTATACGCCTGATGTTTTCTGAGCGGTCCTCGGGGTTGAAGTTTAAATCTTTATTAATGCCTTGACGTATGTTATCTCCATCTAGGATATAAGTTGAAAGTCCTTTTTTATGCAAGGCTATTTCTACCAAATTAGCTAGGGTAGATTTTCCTGAGCCAGACAAACCTGTAAACCAAAGCAAATAGGCTTTATGCCCATGCTGATGTTCACGTTGAGCTTTACTTGTTTTATAGTCGTGCTTAACTGTGTGTAAACTCATGGTTTGTTTATTGTTCTTTGTGATTTAAGTTTTTCGTATCTTCTAGGGTTACTTCGTTGATCTAAACCATAATTGATTTTATACCATAATTTTTCATGTACAAAATACAATAACATTTTTGAAACCGTTTCAAATAAACCAATTTTAAGACCTATTAGTGGGTTACCCGTTATTAGCCAACCGAAAAAAACAGTATCTACGCTGCCTACAAAACGCCATGAAAAGGTTTTGACAATATGTCTTTTGTTTGAATCTGCAATACTTGATTTAAACCAAAGTCGCTCATGGATATAATACCAAATCAATTTTGTGACCGTAGTAAATGCAGTCACGTTAAAACTATCACTAAAATCTCCTGTAATTAGCCAAGCAAAAATTAAGGTGTCAATACTGCCAATAAATCTCCATGAGAGAGATTTGGCAATGTGTCTTTTGGATATTTTTAATTTAGTAAACATTACTTCAAATTATTTTTGCATAGTAATACGAATTTAATCGACTAACCGACAGGTTGGGTACGCTCCTCATTTAGCTTAGTCTTTCGTCTTGCACTTATGACATAAACTTACATAATATTATTCGGCTTATTTTAATATTTCATGACCAGCCTTTAATAAAACACTATCTTTTTTCATTAAATTAATATCGCTCTCCATCATGTCTTTAAATAAATAAGCCAAATCATGCTCTGGAGTCCAACCCAGTTTTCCTTTAGATTTAGTTGGGTGCCAGTTAATAAATCTATCGCTGTAGGTCGGAAATAAGACGGGTCTACAGATAAAAATTCTGTGCCAATTTCTTCTTGAAAATATGTATGATTACATACTGTAACTTATGCTTTCTCATCTTCTCCTTTGAATTCTAAATCAATTTCAACTTCTTCAAAAGCCAAACTTACAAAAGCACGCACTGTTGTTGTTACACCTGTTGCAATGACCCAATCTTCTGCCTCACCAATCGTTGTTTCACGCTTAGAAAGTACTATAGGATTAACAAAAACAGCTTACTGCTAATATACGTTTTGAGGTTTCATTATTTTGAAGTTAGTGTTGGGAAATTTTTGAAGCTCTGAACCAAATTGTGGGTAGTTGAGGGAAACTAAAGTCTAGCATCTGTATTAAAATAATTGATTTAGCTAGCATCCTAGATTAAAATTACAGAGATACCTACTTAAAACTTAATGTCTAAATTGAATTGAACCATCTGCTCTACGCTCAAGAAATACTGGAAGGCAAATACAAAAGACTGCAACAGTTAATAAAACAACAAATGCGAAGTTAATGTTTAATTCTAATAAAAGACATGAGAGGGAAGTTATTAGAACAGTATAAACTAAAATTAGTAAAGTAGCGAAACGATGTGATAATCCCAAACGTAAGAGGTGATGATGTATGTGGTTTTTGTCAGCAGAAAATGGGCTTCTTTTTCTTAAAACTCTAATCGTGAAGACCCTAAGTGTATCTACCAAGGGGAAAGAAAATAAACTCATTAGTACTAAAGGTGTGTTCAGACCAAGCACCGAGGTTACTTCACTATTATCATGAGATAAAAAATCAAGAGACAGGAATCCTAATATAAAACCCAAGATCAATGACCCATTGTCACCTAGGAAGATTTTCTTATCAGAAAACATGTTGAAATACATAAATGGAATTAGACTACCAATACACGACATGCAAATTAGTAAATTGAACGAGCTTGCCGATCTATAAGCGAAATAAGCAAAGAATGTAAATGCAATGAGGGAGAGTCCTGAAGCTAAGCCATCAATTCCATCAATAAGATTAAGCATATTCATGAATATAACATAAACGAATATAGATAAAAGTATTGAAATAACTTTTGGCAATTCGAACAGTCCCAAAATTCCATTCATGTTTTCAATATTTAATTGTACAGTATATAAAACTAAAGCTGCGGTAAATAATTGGAATATTAATTTTGTAATTGGTTTCAAACCATTAATATCATCTTTTACACCTACGAAAAGCAATGTGAGTGAACAAAAACCTAAAATTAAAGCGTTATTTGACACAATTAGATCGTTAAAAAATATTGAATAGATTGCCATTGGTAAGCCTGCAGATAAATAAACAGCAACACCCCCTAAAATTGGTACTTGTAAAGAATGTGATTTTCTTGCTGAAGGAGTGTCTGTAAAATTATTTGACTTCGCTAGTTGACGAATAGCGGGCACGAAATACGTCGACAGTAAAGCTGAAAGTAATAGCCCTAAGAGACCAAAAGGTAAATGGTTTCCATAAATGTAATCCAACATATCAACTGTCATTTTGCTAAAATTAATTAAACAATTTGCTCTCAAAATAATACAAGTAAATCGCAAATACTTATATCATGTCTTTTTTAAAAAAATTCAATTTATGACAAGTCTTATCTATATAAAAGGCATATCCCAAACACTAAAAGGCAAAAATTCCTAGACCTAAATTTAAGCAAGAAAAAGGCATTTAAATTTATATAATTGGGAATAAGTTAACTTCTTATTGTTTACTTATTAAATAATACTCAAATCCCATTTTATCCAATTGATAGTTAACATATTGATTTCTCCCATCAAAAACAACCGCTGATTTCATTCTGCTTTTTAACTCTGTAAAATCCGGAGATCTAAATTCCTTCCACTCCGTAATTAATAAAAGAGCATCAACGTTTTCAATAGCCTTATATTTAGTTTCACAGTATGTGACACTACTATTACCCTTTAGGTAGAAGTTTTTAGAGTCGTTTATATCCTGAGGGTCGTAAGCTTGAATTTTTGTCCCCCGACCAGTAAGTTCATTAATAATTGTAATAGCTGGAGACTCGCGCATATCACTCGTTTCAGGTTTATAGGACAATCCCCAAACAGCGAGTGTAATTCCGTTTAAGTTATCTCCAAATACACTAATGACCTTCTCTGCAAGTACTAATTTCTGTTTTACGTTTACCGTTTTAACCGCCTTGACAAGCTCCTGACACGAGCCCAACATATCCTATTCCGACAATTGTAATCTTCACGTTAGATTACGTTTTCGAATCATCTTCACTCGATGAATAGCCATAACTGTAGCCATAATTGTAACCATAACTGTAGCCATAACTGTAGCCATAACTGTAGCCCAAAGCACCACCTCCCTCACAACCGTTGATCACAACTGCGATGTTACTTAAAGACTTGTCCTCATGAAGTTTATTGATGTAATCTATGAGTTTAATCTTAGTATGTTTCGACTTGGTCATGTAAAGTGTTGTATCCGCATACTTAGCAATGTTAAGCGTGTCAGACACGAGAAGACAAGGTGCAGAATCAATGATGATATAGTCATAATTCTGTTTTCCAAATTCTATGATTTCGTTAAGACCCTCAGAAAGCAGCAACTCTGTAGGATTAGGTGGGATAGGTCCTGAAAGAATAAAGTCGAAAGAAACTTGATCGTTTTTTTCTACCAATGATTTAATCTCAATCGTGTCATTCACTAAATAATTCGTAATCCCTTGATTTTTTTTTCTATCCAAGTTGAGCATTGTGTGAACCTTTGGATTTCTTAAGTCAAGACCTAAGAGGAGTACTTTATTGTTCTTAACTGAACAAAGAGATTGAGCTAAGTTGACCGCCGCAAAAGTTTTTCCCTCACCTTGAATGGATGAGGTTACAATAATCACCTCGGTTTTTTTGAAGAAATTTAAGTTTGTTCTGATCAGCCTAAAACTTTCCATCAAAGCCCCTCTGGTATTTTCAAGAGAAAGTAGTGGCTTTTCCACCATTGGAATTTCTCCTAACACAGGGATGTTTTTATTTAGTATCTTGACTAATCCATCTTTGTAAATGATTTTATCGTAAAGGAGCGTTTTAAGATACACAAAACCAAAAGGAAGGAGAAGGGCAAGTAAAAAACCTAAGAGTAGAACGATGCTAGCTTTTGGAGAGGGGTCCTTGTAATTTGTGTACGTAGAGTCGAGAACCTTAAACGTAGGAGCATTTACAGCTAGTTTAAGTGCGTTTTCTTCTGTCTTCTCAAGTAAAAATAAAAGGATCTTTGCTTTTACTTCAAGATCCCTCGAAAATTTAACGATCGTAAGTTCTGTATCATTCAATTGGTAAAGTTGTGATTCTAAATCACGGTCATAATCATTAATCTTATTCCTTTTAAGATCGAGATTTGCAAGGTAGTTGTTGACGGAAATCTTTAGGTTAACAAGGAGATTGGAAAGCTCGTTGTCTAAAGCGGAAATTTCTGGATTGTCCTTCGTTCTTCCCTTTAACAATCTGGAGCGCTCAAGAACAATGGTGTTGAACTCACTTGTGAAAGTAGACAACTCAGAATTTGAAATCCCAACTTGTATAGGAAGAGGTAACAATTCGTTCGTTCTCTGAGAGTCTAGTTTAGAAAGGAAGCTGTTGGCTAGAAGAGTCTGTGTTTCAATCTCAAAAGTCATGTCATTGGAAACGATCATCTGACTGCTAAACAATGAATTAATCGATGAAATATCTATAAAATCATTTTTCTTCCTAATCTCAGACAAGGAAGATTCTATGACGTCTATCTCGCCTTTAATGAGCTGAATCCTTTCGCTTAAAAAGTCCGAGGTACCTTCTGAAATAAGTTTGCTGTCGTTTTTCCCGTCTGCATCGTAGGCCTTGAGAAGAGATTCAATAATCTTCTCGTTTAAAAGAGGGTCTGTACCTTTTATTGAAAGCCCTAACACCATATCGGTAATGGGGTTTAATTGAATCATTTCCTTTAGACTTTGGAAGGCACTGTAGGCAGATGAAACATTAAATGCGTATTCACCACCATTTTCTTCTAAGCTATTAAAAAATTTGGTTTTAGAAATATTGAATGTGTCAACACCCAGTAGAAAGTTTTTACCAAACGTGAAAGTGGTTGATTTTTCTTCATCTACATCCCTGATGGTATTCTGGCCCTTTAAGATAGAAACAATGTACTCTCCGGAAGATGCTATTGAAGAACCCAGCTTAATAGAAAAAGGTCTTTCTGAATGTGATAATGATTCGTTATTTAACACTCCAACTCTAGCATAGCTGTGCGTTAGAGAAAGTTCTTGAATGACCTGTTCGAGAATATTTTTGGAGGTAATGATCTCAATTTCATTGTTTAAAAGCTCTTTGTCTTTGAAACCCGAACTGAAATCAAGCATGTCCTCAAGAACGAAAGCAGATGTTTCTTGCTCCTCGAGGACTTTTATTTTTGCATAAGACACATACTGCTTGGGGGTATTGTACAAATAAAAACCCGCTAAGAAAAAAATCGCAAGAAACCCTAAGACTATCGTTTTTATGTTGGTAAAAAACAACACTTTAAACTCATTGACTATATCTAAAATGCTTAAAGCATCATCGTCAAATTTTTCGTAATCGTTCATTTAATTTTGAGAATATACTGCAACACTTAAAAGCAAAGAAATAAACGTAGCGATGCTCCCTAAAGGACCTATATAACCAGAATTGGTAATTCTAGTGAACGAGGGTTCTATGTAAATAATATCATCTTTCTGAAGATAGAACACATCTGTACCAATGAAATCCGACTTTGTGAGATCAATAATTGTAGTCGTCATCGTTCCTCCGACTTCCCTAATCAGCTTAATGTTATTACGTTTACCAGTGATTGTTATATCCCCTGCTAAACCCAATGCTTGAATAAGATTGATCTTGGGGTTATAAACAGTAAAGGTACCTGGGTTATTTACTTCTCCTAGAATTGTGAATCTAAAATTTAAGAAGTTGAGGTTTACAATCGGGTCTATGATGGACTTGCTTAATTCACGCTGAATGAATACAGATGCTTGATTTAAGGTTAGACCTAAAACTTCAACCTCGCCCACCAACGGGAGGTTTATCTTTCCGTTTTCATTTACTTTAAATCCGTCTAATAAAAATTGTTCAGGCGTTCTGTTTTGTATGTTATCTGTAACAAAAGCTGCGACCGACATCATATCTAAAGCGGAGACCGAGACTTTAAGGATGTCATTCTTTTGTATGGTTCCATTTTCATACAAATATGAAACGTTTTCAGATGTGTTTTGAGCGTCTTTTTGCTCATCATCTTGAAAAAGAACAATCGATTCTTTTGTAGCACAAGACGACATCAAGACGCAGAAAACACCAAATATTAGAATAGACCTTAGTTTAATCATTTAAATTTTCTTGGTAGGTTGGGCTAAAATAGAGTTTTTAAATTAAAAAATCACTAAAAGCTTTCTACGAACAGTTGTTGATATCACTTACTTAAACGCATTCTCCCCAGTAACGTCCATTCCTGTAATCAACAAATGGATGTCGTGGGTGCCTTCGTAAGTGATCACGGATTCGAGGTTCATCATATGTCGCATGATGGGATACTCATTCATAATTCCCATAGCGCCAAGCATTTGGCGTGCTTCACGAGCGATCGTGATGGCCATATCGACGTTGTTCCGTTTGGCCATAGAGATTTGGGGGGAAGTTGCTTTTCCTTCGTTGCGGAGTTGCCCGAGGCGAAGGGTAAGGAGTTGAGCTTTCGTGATCTCAGTGATCATCTCTGCGAGTTTCTTCTGTTGAAGTTGGAAAGCTGCGATAGGCTTGCCAAATTGGATGCGCTCCTTAGAGTAGCGTAGAGCTGTGTCATAACAGTCGAGCGCAGCGCCGATGGCTCCCCAAGCAATTCCATAACGAGCTGAGTCGAGGCATCCAAGTGGAGCTCCGAGGCCAGATTTTTCTGGGAGAATGTTTGCTTTAGGGACGCGAACGTTGTCGAAAATGAGCTCTCCGGTGTCGGACGCGCGGAGCGACCACTTGCCCTTCATTGTTGGGGTCGAAAAACCTTCCATACCGCGTTCTACGATGAGACCGTGGATTCTTCCCGCCTCGTTTTTGGCCCAAACAACAGCGATTTCTGCAAACGGTGCATTCGAGATCCACATCTTCGCTCCGTTAAGGATGACATTGTCTCCATCTTCCACATAGCTCGTGACCATGCCTCCAGGATTCGATCCATGGTCTGGCTCAGTAAGCCCAAAACATCCTATCCACTCCCCCGTAGCGAGCTTAGGGAGGTATTTCATCTTTTGCTCCTCTGATCCGTACTTCCAGATGGGGTACATCACAAGTGAGGTTTGGACTGAAGCCGTAGAACGAAGGCCTGAGTCGCAGCGCTCAAGCTCTTGCATGAGAAGGCCGTAAGAGATTTGGTCTAAACCTGCACCGCCATACTGTTCAGGGATGTAAGGCCCGAAAGCGCCGATTGCGCCGAGGCCAGGGAGGAGGTGCTGTGGGAAAACCTGATTTTCCGCTGCATCCTCAATAATGGGGCTCACCTCTTTCTTCACCCACTCTCGAGCAGCATCACGGATCAGTTTGTGTTCCTCCGTAAGGAGATCGTCCATGTTGAAATAATCGTGTCCTGTGTATAAATCTGTACGCATTGCTCTGGAATTATTCGATCTGCAAATTTAAGTTGTTATCTCCCGATTTCGATGCTTCATACCCTGTATCTATTTTCAATTCTAAAACACCGTCAGCGTAGGCGGAGACAGCCAATTTATCCGCTACTTCGTTGTATTCATTTCCAGCATGGCCTTTCACCCAAACAAACTTCACCTCATGTCGGGCATAAATTTCCAGGAATCTCTTCCATAAATCTGGGTTTTTCTTGTCTTTAAACTTCTTTTTTACCCAATTAAATACCCACTTCTTCGTTACTGCATCGACTACGTATTTCGAATCTGAATAAATGGTCACTTGTGTGCCTTCGTTTTTCAAGGTTTCTAAAGCAACGATGACAGCTAGGAGTTCCATGCGGTTGTTCGTTGTTAAACGGAAAGCACCACTGAGTTCTTTGTAGTACTTTCCCCCAGAGGCTAGCATCACGGCCCCATATCCTCCCGGGCCAGGGTTTCCGCTGGCTCCTCCGTCAGTATATACAGTGACCTGTGTCATTTTATATTTCTTTCCGAATCTAGTATTACCTCCCGAGCAACCCTCGGATAGTATTCGTGTTCCAATTTAAGCACCTCTAAGGCAATGTCCTCTGCCGACTTAAATTCTGAAACGTCTATGCGCCCTTGGAAGACGATTGCGCCCTCATCGTAACGCTCATTAACGTAGTGAATCGTCATTCCGCTTTCTTTCTCCTCCGCCTCGAAAACTGCCCTATGTACATGCATGCCGTACATCCCTTTCCCTCCGAATTTAGGGAGCAAAGATGGATGGATATTTAGTATTTTATTTTCGAAAGCCCTGCAAAATTCCACGGGGATTTTCAAGAGAAATCCAGCAAGCAAAACCCAATCTATCTTTAATGTCTCAAGCTTCTTTAGAAGCTCTCCACTGTCCAGTTTTTCGCGAGAAAAGTGCAACGAAGCTACTCCTGCTTGGTTTGCTTTCTCGAGGACACCGGCGCTGCTTCTGTTAGACCCCACAAGAACAACGTCTATTCCTTCTGTGTTAGAAAAGTGATTCATCAAAGCCGCTGCATTCGAACCGCTTCCAGAAGCTAAGATTGCTACTCTCATATCACTAGAGTGTTTAGAATTCCATAAATCCCAGTTGGACAATATTGCGCTCGTAAGTATTTACATCCTCCTCCATTTTCCCAATGCGCTTATCCAGTTCTTTTACGAGAGAATCTTCCGGCATGTAGTACTTAAAAACACGTAAGATTCTATCGTTTACTTGAAGCGCAAGATCTACTTCGGACGTCATCGCGGAATAGAATTGTGGATCGAGAGAAGTGGCATATGCAACTACCTCTTCTTGTTGCTCAAACAAATCAAGTACAAGCTCGTGTGCTATCTCTAAAGCGGCAGCTTTTTTCTCAGCTGAAAGGCCCACAGAATTAGGAGCTAACAGGGTGTCCGAAGTAGCAAGTTGAATATATGCTTCTGCAACAGGCATCAAAACTCTTGTGTATGGGACGTTTTCTTTAGGGGTCCCTCTGAGGATTTCGTTCAGTACTAGAAGAGCTCTGTCAGGATCGTTTTCTTCAATCAAAGCTTCGGCAAGATTCGCCATTTGAAGTCTGATATTCGTCACCATGCGGCGGTTGTTTTCATCCATATAAATGCCATGCTCTAGGTCATCCATTCCGCCCCACGCCCAGTTGCCCATCACATTTTCATACATCAGGTCTGTAGAAACTCCACCCGTTACATTGGGGTTGGGATTATCTGGATACTTTATCGGAACCAATCTGTAGGCTAAGCCCTCCAACCTGAAGTAATCCTGAAGTCCGATATATGCATCTCCACCTGTGGTAACAGCAAAATAAATCGGGCGTTCCCAATTGTTGTTAGCAAGCATAGAAAGTAGCGCCACCTGATTTTTCAGGACGTATTGCATGGGCTTTTCTTTGCCATCAACAACGATCCACTCAACAGCATCAGCAATCATATTGCGTTCGTCTTCTGACACAATTCCTAGATTAACAACATGGGCAGAGTCCACTGGAATACTGAACTTGTTAGATGGGAAATAAGGATAGCTCTTGGCGCCGTATGATTTTTGGTCTTCGTCATCTAAAGCTGTTTCGAACGCCTTAGAAATATCTAAGTATTCTTTATCACGGGAAGGTTCAAGTAGGATAATATCCCTCGTTCCTTGTCTGTATTGCTCCTCCGTCATCTCTATAGGTAGGGGTGCGCTTTCGTAGGCACGGCGTTTCATTTGGTCTATGTACCAATCCGTATTGAGAAGACTTAAGTTGCAAACCCTTACATCCGTCCGAATACCTTCTACCTCCTGCGCATACCAAAGCGGGAATGTATCGTTGTCTCCGTTCGTGAAAAGAATCGCGTTCGGAGCGAGCGAATTCAAGTAATTCTTCGCAAAATCTACCCCTGTAGTTCTGTGAGCCCTGCTGTGATCATCCCAACCCTCAGATGCCATCAGTAAGGGCACGAACATCGTTACCGCCACGAGAGCGATCGCCCTGGCATTTTCATTCAGTCCCGCAAGTCTCACAGCATGGGCAATCCCATAAAGCACACCTGCAGCAAGTGTCATAAATAAGATGCTTAAAGACAAATAGTGAGGGATTCCGCTCAGCGATTCGAGTATGTAGAATACTACTCCGGCACCGAGTGGAAGGCCAAGGCCTTTTGCGTGTACTAACCAATCCGCGCGTCTTGCTGCGTCGAAAAGAGCGTAAACGCTAAGCCCTATCCACATCGCAAAGGCATAGAAAGACCCAACGTATGCGTAGTCGCGTTCGCGGGGCTGCATAGGGGCTTGGTTGAGATAGACTACGATCGCCATCCCTGTCATAAAGAAGAGTAGTGCCACTGTTCCGGCTCCGCGCGGATCGCGCTGTATTTGGAATATTAAACCTATGAATCCGAGGAGAAGAGGTAGATAGAAAAAGTGGTTAAGCCCCTTGTTGTCCTTCATTTCCTGCGTGAGTGTGTCACGGTTTCCTACGCGAAGTTCATCTATGGCGTCTATCCCTGACAGCCAGTTTCCACTGGTGAAATCTCCGTGACCCTGCGTATCGTTTTGCTTTCCTGCAAAGTTCCACATAAAGTAACGGAAGTACATCCAGCCCATTTGGTAGTCAACGAAATAGCGAAGGTTTTCTCCTTGAGTGGGTTGTAGCTTCTCTTGGATTCCATCAAGAGCGCTCAGGGCTCTTTGTTGTTCATTGTAGTCCTTCGCCCTTGCAGCCATACTCTCGAAGTATTGCTTCTCTTGGTTGAGTCCTTTTACATATTGTTTTCCGCTTGTTAACCCTCGATCAAATCTCTGTATCAGCATAGAGTTTAGAGCTTCCACAGCCCTGGGGTCATCGAGTGGAGCCAGACTCATACCACCAGATTGAGGATCCCTGACCAGCACGGAATTTGCATCTCTTACTTCAAATTCACCATCCCAAGGTTGGCCATATTCTTTAAATAGACGTTTTAAAGTCCTTTCTAAATCAGCTTTAGAGAGCGTTCCGCTTAACACATCCTTTTCGAGGTGAAGTAAAAAAGCCTGTCTAGACATCGCTCCACCAACAAGGGGACTTGTGTAACTCGCAGCTTCGTTAAAACCCTTGTAATTACTCCACCTCTTGTATTCTTTTACATGACGTCCTTCCGAGGAATACATTCTCGGGAAAACCATGGTGTAGTCGGGGTTATAATTCGAAACCGTACCCTTCTTTTCCCCAGAATTAATATATTCTTCAACAAGATATAAACGGGCGTTTTCAGAGTCCTCAATAAAATTCAAGGCTGTTGATTCACTTTTAAAAGACTTTACCCGAACATCCCGTGTACCTTTTTGTTCCTTTACACTAAAGCTCTTCACCCAAGTAGCTCCTCCATCTCCTTGAGGGTTTTCAATTTCAAGTGGAGAGTCCCAATATTGACCCGTTGAAAGTGGTCTGTCTCCGTACTGCTCCCTGTTGAGATATTTTAGAAGTTGGAAAAAATTCTCTGGATCGTTTTCATCCATGGGAGGATTGGCACTAGAACGCACTACAATCGTAGTAAAAGAGCTGTACCCTATAAGTATCATTGCAATACTGAGTACGAAGGTGTTTACGGCCCACCAACCTTTCTTCCTAGAATAGATAATTCCTGCTGACAGAATTGAAATGAGAAGAATGAGATATGCAAAGATCCCTGAATTAAAAGGCATCCCCATAGAATTTACGAAAAACCTCTCGAAATCTCCAGCGAGTTTAATCACACCCTGAATCATCCCTATTTGGATAAATCCAAGTAAGGCTATCGAAACAACTCCAGTTATGACCAGACCTTTCATACTGAACTCATGCTTTCTGAAGAAGTAAACGAGAGCTATAGCGGGTATCGCAAGTAGGTTGAGAAGGTGAACTCCGATAGAAAGTCCCATCAAGTATGCGATGAGGATAATCCACCTCGAAGAGCCAGGTTCGTCAGCCACACTTTCCCACTTTAAGATCGCCCAAAACACGGCTGCTGTAAATAGCGAAGACAATGCATACACCTCGCCCTCAGTAGCACTAAACCAAAATGAATCAGAGAAGGTGTACGCTAGCGCTCCTACAACACCTGACCCAAGAATCGCCCATCTTTCAGCTGAAGAAGGTTCGACAGAAAATCCACCCGAAAAACGTCGCGCGAGGTGAGTGATACTCCAGAATAAAAATAAAATAGTAAATGAACTACTCAAAGCAGAGAGCGCATTTGCAGCGAAAGCAGCTGTCTCTGGAGATGCAAAAACCATCAGAGCACGTGCGAGTAACATAAAGAGAGGCGCCCCAGGAGGATGACCTACTTCAAGCTTATATGCCGAAGCGATAAACTCTCCACAATCCCAAAAACTAGCAGTAGGTTCTACAGTAAGAAGGTAAACAACAGTCGCAACAGCCCAAACGGACCATCCAGTAATAACATTTAAACGATCGTAGCGCATTCAATCAGGCAATTCAGTTTTTTGCAAATAATTGCTCCGCGAATATATACACTAATAGCCCGCCTTATCTCTGTATGACAACTCTTATGGTCATCGATTAAAAAAAATGTGTGCCTACCTTTAAACCAAATGCTATTTAACAAACCTAGGATCTGTATCCATCACCTCACTACAATTTTTACAAGTGCGTAGATCTTCGGAGCCATAAAACTCCATAAATCGAGGTTGAAAATCCTTCTCGATGTTGGTTAGTGTGAAATATGTTTCGTGGAGAATTGTATTGCAACCGTTACAAAACCACATCAGTCCGTCTTTGTGTCCAGCTTCACGCTTTCTCTCAATGACAAGTCCAATAGAATTTTCAGATCTGACAGGACTGTGGGGGATTTTTGCGGGAAGAAGAAACATATCACCTTTTGAAAGGGGTACATCAACGGCTTTGCCGTTTTCCTGAATCTTCACGCAGATATCCCCTTCTAGCTGATAAAAAAGCTCCTCTGTTTCGTTGTAATGATAATCCTGACGAGCATTCGGCCCAGCGACGATCATCACGATATAATCTCCGCTATCCACATATAGATTCTTATTTCCTACAGGCGGTTTAAGCAATTCTCGATTCTCCTCAATCCACTTCGTCAGGTTGAAAGGTTTCCTAATGGCCATCATTTCTTTGTTTAAAATTCTAAGCCCAAATTACGACTTTCCTCCCATCAATTTCCAATCCCTTGGAACACTCACTAACCAAACCCCTGTGAATATCGCTACAGCACAGACTCCCGTCATTAAATTTAGATCCTTGTGATATTCACTCACTCCTAAAAGAGCTAAAACCCCCACTAAAACAAGTACGAGAAGGGGTTGTAAATAAATATAGATGCTGACAACAACAGGAGCGACCCGTTTTAAAGCAATGATATTTAAAAGGTAGGCTAAGAAAGTTGTGCCTAAAATGACATAGGCGATAGAGCGTATATGTGAGGAGGTTAATTCGCTCCACATAATTTGTTTTGTCTGGTTCCAACCTACAGGAATCACAAAAAAGGAGCCTATGATAAATACCCATGTGATGACAGTAAGGGGCCTGTATTTCTGCATAAGTGGCTTTACTACCACGAGATAAACTCCATACGACAATGCGTTGATTAGAATTAAAATATCTCCCAGCATGCTAGACCCAGAGAGGTTGTCTGCAACTGTATTTTCAGCTGAGTACACAAGCAACAAAGCAGCGCCTATACCTCCGATAAAAATTCCGAATAGTTTTCTTTTTGTGATGATGGACCCTAGAAGGATGGCGCTGACTAGCAGAACGAAAATGGGGTTTATCGTCATTATGAGAGACGCGTTAATGGGGCTCGTGAGTGAGAGACCGTTAAAAAAACAAAGTTGGTTGATCGCAACTCCGCTAAGACCACTTGCGATAAATCTCCACCAATCCTGTCTGTCTATTTTTTCGAAAATTCTATGATCTTGATTGAAAAATCCAGTCAAGGCGATCGTTAGAAGGAACATCGCAGAGCCACCGACCACTCTTAGAACGATAAACCCTGAGGGCCCAACTACATCCGGCATAATCCCTTTCGCTACCACATAATTTCCAGCATAGATGGCTCCTACGATAAACAGAGCCAGGTGAGCTGCGATGGGATTGTTTTTATCCAAGACGTTCTCTTGCTTTTTCTACTTCGGTCTTGCGAGATCCTACAGTGACCAAATCATCAAATAAAAAAACTGGTCTTTTTAAAAAGGTGTATTCTCCTAAGATGAGCGTGCGATAGTCTCGCTCTGATAAGCTTTTTTCAGCGAGTCCCATGCTTCTAAATTTCATGGCACGCCTTGAAAAAAGGGCTTCGTATGAACCCGTAAGATTTTTCATTGCATCAAGATCCGCAGGAGAAATTCCACTTTCTTTGATATTAACGATCTCGCAACCTTTCAATTCTGGGGTAATGTCATCAAAAATGCGTTGGCATGTTTTACAGGTCGGGAGAGTAAATGCTTTTTTCATAAAAGATTCATTTAATTTTTTTCAGAAACCAATTCCATTTTAGCAATCAAATTTGCGACCCCTTTTTGCCACGTATCTTCGTTGTCGATGACGATATCGCATTTCTCTTTCCAAGGTTGGATAAACTCAATATCCGAGGGTCTTACGTGATTGTCCCACTGGTATTGAACCTCCCTGTTGTTATAGCCACGAATAGTGAGATCTCTATATTTTCTTCGTTTTAACCTTGTCGCAACTGAAGCTGAGATAAATACTTTAATGTCTATCATTTGCCTAATTCTCTCATCGTTAAGAGCGAAAAGACCTTCAACAATAAGCCAAGGGCTTGGGGTTTTTAGGACACATTCAGATTTCATCATATCTCTGTTAAAAGTATATGTGTCGATCTCTACCGTTTCTCCACTTTGTAAAGCGTAAATATCTCTAACTAGATCATCATAGATAATCGCCTCCGGCAAATCAAAGTTCGTCTCGCCGTTTTCATCAACCGGAATTTCCGTTATAGGATGGTAATAGTCATCTAAAGAAAGAATTGTAATGTCGTCGCCGAAGTGATCTCTTATTCCATTAAGAATTGTAGATTTTCCTGATCCACTCCCTCCAGTTAATGCGACGATTTTCATGCCTTAAATAGAGTTAGGAGAGTAAAATGTCTGCGAATGATCGATCGTTAGCGAGACGGGGTGATTTGTGTTGGCCACCCAACTTACCTTTAGATTTCATCGCTTTCGTAAAACTCCCGGATTTTAAGGCAGTCACCTTTGCAGATGCAAGGACTCCGTCCTTCTGCAAATCGTCGTAGTAAGTATTGCGGTCGCACAAAGCTTGGTTGAGATCTGAAGCAAATTTTTTAATGTCCTTAGGCTTCGTTTCAAACTCTATGAACCACTCGTGATAGGGCTTTCCTTTCTTAGGCTTCACTTCAGGAGCAAGATGCATATCCGAAACCACCCCTCCATTGGCTTCCACTGCCTGGGCCAGCGCCGCCTCTACTTCTTCTGCAATCACATGCTCCCCGAAGGCACTCGTGAAATGCTTTGTCCTACCAGTAACGACAATTCTATGCGGCTCAAGAGAAACAAACTTAATGGTATCACCTATATCGTATGAGAATAATCCCGCATTGGTCGTCAGGATAACTGCATATTGTACGTCCAATTCAACTTGTTCTATGGTTAATCTAGGACGGGAAGTTGTGTATTTATCCATGGGAATAAACTCAAAGAAAATACCGTCAGCGATATTGAGCAACATACCCTCAACATCTGGCTTATCCTGGAAAGCAATGAACCCCTCAGAAGTTGGATAAATCTCAACACGAGCGATATCAAAACCGATGAGTTGTCTAAATTTCTCAGCATAAGGAGTGAAAGACACTCCTCCATGAACAAATAGGCTCAAGTTTGGGAATACCTCCTCCACAGTTTTTTTACCGGTGAACTTCAGGAGTTTTTCGAAATACATCTGAACCCAAGTAGGAATACCACTAACTAAGCGCAAGTCTTGATCTGCAGTTTCCTTGACGATTGCATCCAGCTTTTCTTCCCAATCCTCAATGCAGTTCGTTTCCATAGAAGGCAGACGGTTGCGAAGTAAATATTTAGGTACGTGATGTGCGACGATTCCAGAAAGGCGACCTAATTCAGATCCGCCTTCCGTTTTATCCAGTTCTGGACTGCCTTGAATGAAAATCATTTTACCGCTCACAAAACTCGCATCTCCAGAACCTACGATTCTTGCAAGAAGAGCGTTTCGAGCGGCATTAATGTGGTTCGAGAGGCTAGCCTCTGTAATGGGAATATATTTCGCTCCTGAGGTGGTTCCGCTTGTTTTACAAAAGTACAGAGGTAATCCAGGCCAAACTACATTTTTCTCCCCTGCTACGGCTCTCTCTAGATACGATTTTATTCCTTCATAGTCATTAACTGGCACTGCTCTTTGGTATGCCTCAATAGACATCCCATCTCTCAATCCATGATCTTTTCCAAACGATGTATTCTCTGCCGTTTTAACAATTTCATTCAATTGTTTTAATTGCGCATTGGCTGGTTGAGCCGACTTAGTTCGCAACTCTACCATAGCCGCTCTAGCAAACGGTTTACTTAATGAAGCTTTCAATCCCATAACGCGAAAGTAATAAAGAATAAAACAAGTCGTAAAAAAGAAGAGGCCACCTACATAGGAAGCCTCTTCAAGTGTCAGTATTTACTTAGAATTACGCTTATTTGTTACTTAGCGTATAACCATCTTTTTAGTGATAGAAACACCGTCAGCAATGAGTGTATATGTGTATAAACCGCTAGAAAGTGCACTTACATCGTACGTAACAGAGTGTGCACCTGCTCCTAAAGTACCCTTTGCAATGCGAGTAATAACGCGTCCGCTTAGGTCACGAATCTCAAACTGAACTGAGCGGCTCTGGCTGAGGTCGAAATTGAAGGTCGTAACATTAGAAGCTGGGTTAGGAATATTTTGGTTTAAATGAATTCCATTCAGGTTCGCAATTTCATCCACACCTACTCGCTCACTTAAAATGAGGCGAACCGCAGGAGAATATGTTTGAGATGTAAACCAAACAAAGCTTCCGTCACCAGCTTGGTTGTACTCTCCAGTGCTGTTATCTGTGTCGCTATCAAGTTGAGCGTTGACAGTTAAACCTCCGTCACTTTCGTATTCTGCAATTACAGCTGCGAAATAAACCGCACCAGCTTCAAGATCGATGGGATCTTCAAATGCTAGATAGTATGGTCCTGCATTAGACCACGCTGGGTCGTATGTCCAAAAAGCACTCTCGAAAGGACTGTCAGTAATTCCAACTGTATTGTCGTAGAAGTATAGACGTGTTTCAAATTCTAACTCTCCTTCATCACCATCTACGTTAAGACCACAGCTCGCACCGAAATCAACTGTGATTCCGTAAGCAGTAGATCCACCATTCACCATGTGGTAAAAAGCTCCCTGACCTGAAGGGTCGTAAAGACCCGCAATATCTGACTCCCTTGGGAACATCTCTCCATCTAATACAGCCTCGTCATCATGACCGTACTCATCATCTGAGTACACCATCACCTTAGACATTGTGTTATCTTCAGGAGTAGAATCTGTGCTGCTTCCAGAAGTTAAAGTAGAACGAAGGATGTAGTTCCCTGTTGCAGATGGCTCCCATCCAGTAGCAATATAGATTGTGTCCTGAGAGTTTGCTGGGCAGTTAAGACCGTTTGCAAAAGAATAAACAGTTGGTAAAGTCTCACTAACAGAAGCAAGGACATCTCCCTCTTCAGAAAGAACTTCAACAAGAACTTCAACATTATCTTGGTTTTCAGTTCCGTTGTTGCGGTAAAGAACTCCAGCAAGAACTCCACCGTCTCCAGCGGCAATCTTCTGCTCCATTGGTGTCACTCTGTATTCCCAAACATTCCAGATATCTCCGTTTGTAAGTTGAACCATTGCAAGGTCATCAGCATTTTCGTTTGAACTTACAACTACGTCATCAATACCCCAGTAGTAGTGGCTGTATGCGGTTCCTTGTTCAGGTGCCTGCATATAGGAGAAGCGAAATTGAACAGAATCACTGTAAGCAGCAACACAGCTGATATCAAGTGTCGTGGGAAGTGGGTTCGCTGAAGCAACATTTGCTGCTTCAATAAATGATCCGTGACCATCAAATGTTGTCCAAGTCATTCCACCGTCATTTGTTACATCTACGTAGATAGGTGCGTATGGGTAGCAGCAGTAGCGGAAGTATTGATCCCAACTTAAGATAACTGAACCGTCATTTGTAAAGTCTATCATAGGGCTCGTTATAGACCCGTCTGTGTCTTGATATCCCTCTGCAATAGGAGTGTTATAGTAATCACAATCAAAAACCATCCAACCGTTATCTGGAGTAGCCGATTCAAGAGACCCTATGTTCGTAGAATACTCTCCCGCTGGGTGGACTACACCTGTAGCGTCTCCATTTTGATAGAATCCTGCGTTGTCTGGACTAACCCAAACCCACAAAGAATCGTTTCCGTTATCTGTTGCTGTCCAAGCTCCGTTTCCGTTTATTCCATCAAATCCGTTAGAAAAGTCTTCAGAAAAAAGGACGTTACCTCCCCCGCGTTGAGTTGAACGCGCTTCTTCACCAGCAATTAACGAATTTAATACTTCAGCTTGAGTAGCAGCTGTTAATGTGTGCTCAAATGAATAAAGAGTCTCCAGTCTTTGTGCAGAAGCAAATGCGAAAATGCAGAGTGCTCCAAGAGTTAAAGTCAAATGTTTCATATTCTCAGTAAGGATATTTAATTAAAAAAATAATTTTGCAGCAAATTACGTATAAAAAAAAGGGCAGACCACAATGATCTACCCCTTTATTTAATGTATCGTTATCTTATTTCACCATTAAGCGATCTGTAGCGCGCTCTCCATCAACAGATAAAGTGTAAGTGTAAACACCTGAAGCAAACTCAGAAGCGTCAACAGAAATACTATTGTAACCTGGAGCTTGAGTTCCCATATTCACAGTGTAAACAATCTTTCCTGTAATATCTCTAACTTCAAAGTCTACGTTAGACGCTCGGTCTAAACGGAACTGAACGCGAGTCACTCCATTTGTTGGGTTAGGGAAGCTTGGGTACATCTGGAATCCCGTTGTGCTTACTTCCTCCTCAGAGATCGTATTAACAGCATTTGGATTCAGATTAAGTCGTACCATAGGCACTTCGTTTGTGTAATACCAGTCGTAAGCAGAACCAGCACCGAATGGTCCGTAGATAAATGCAGTTTGGTCTTGAGTAAATTTAGACTCTCCATACTGAACGTTGGATCCTCCATAGTGCTCAAATCCAGCTCCTAACCAATCTCCAGCAGCAGCTAAGTATGGCTCATCAAACACAAACGTGTACCATGTTGTAACCTCACCAACTGAGTTGGTGTTTCCTGCTATGATATCAAATTCATCCGTCGATTGGAGCAACCCTCCGTACTGTTCAGTAAGTGAGTTTTCGTCGAACATATCGAAAAGGTGAGTAATCACAGATGTTCCTGCTTCTGATCCATCCATAATAGCTACATCAATAGCGTAGACAACAACATCCTCAACGATGTCGAAAAGAGACATTGCGATGTAGTCATCTGTACCGTCTCCAGGAGCAGCAGCTGTAGAAACTCCGTCATCACGTCCCCATGACAGGTCAGTAACTTCGAAAGACTGAGATGCCATATTGTTTTCTGGATTCTCATCAACTGCATCTGCAGTAAGAGTGTAATCAACTGTTACAGGACCAAGAGCTGAAGGCATGTAGGCTGCAGATAAAGTGTCTGCTGTAGCATAAGCGAGCGTTATTGCAGAAGAATAAGCTGTTGTTTCTGCAGCAGTAACACCAAGGGTAACGTTTGTTTGGTCTTCATAACCTACGTTATAAACCTTTGCCGCTGCGGCAAGATCAGCGGGTATTTGAGAAAGCGGCCAAGCACCGTACTCGTAATATCCTGTACGCTCAAAGTCTGTGTAGCTTAAGTAGTTATCTATACGTGTATCGTTTTCAGGAGTGTCGTACACTTTAATATCGTCAATCTCCCAGCTGTAACCCCAAGTTCCCGACCAACGGAAACGTATGTAAACAGTCTCCTGTGCACCAGCGGCTTCAGTAATATCAAACTCTAAAAGAGATGGGTTATCTGATCCGTCACTGGTTCCATATCCAGGGAATACTTCTTTACGAGAGGCAACAGTATCAGTACCATAAATTACTGTTCCAGATGGCTCATCCCAACTATCAATAGCTGGCCAGTTTACGCCGTCACGAGAGATTTCAATAAGACACTTCTCACTGTCATCAGAACCTCCGTTATCCCAGCAACGGTAGCGTGTCTCCAAAGAGATGCTCACATATTGATGATCGGTACAATTAATAGGTGTTACTGTTGAGAACCAACAGTTCTCAACCCAGTTTGCATCGTAATTCGCGTCAGCTCCAAAAAGGTCTGAATCAACCATGATTAATCCGTTGGCCGATGTTGTTGAGTTCATCGCGCTAGCTGCTGATCCGTCTCCAGAACCTCCAGCCCACTGATTGTATGGTCCAGCAGGTCCATCAGTAGTACATTCAAAATTGATGTCTATTTCGGACCAAGGGGCACCAACTTCTAGCGCTCCATTACCAAATGACCAGTCTGCACAGTCGTTAATATTACAGTCGTGTGACCAAAATACAGCTCTTGCAGCTTGCACTGGAGCTTCAGAGTTTATGCTTGACGCTTGTGCGTCTTTAGCAGCTTGCACCGGCATCTTTACCTGTGCGTTTGCAATTGTTCCTACGAACATTGCGGCAATTAAAAAGTATACTTGCTTCATATTGAGCGTTTTATGATTTCTATTTATCTTTAACTTAGCAAATATAAAGCGCGAAATTCTAGCAGAAGATTATTTAGAGATACTAACAAACACAAAATAGTGTTTTAATTTAGATATTTAGTCTCTGTAGTCAGTTATAGGTGGACAGCTACACATTAGGTTCCGGTCGCCGTATGTGTCGTCTACTCTTGCAACAGAAGCCCAAAATTTACCTTTTCTCAACTTCTCAACTGGGAAAGCAGCTTCTTCTCTTGTGTACGGATGTGTCCAATCAGAGGCTGTCGTTTCCTCAATTGTATGAGGTGCCATTTTTATAACATTGTCCACAGCATCAACTTGTTTTAACTCTATCGATCGTATTTCTTCTCTTATGCTTAGCATCGCTTCTACAAATCGATCTAACTCTTCAAGAGATTCACTCTCGGTGGGCTCAACCATCATCGTGCCTGATACAGGCCAAGAAATTGTAGGGGCATGAAAGCTATAATCGATGAGGCGTTTTGCGATATCAACAACTTCCACGCCACACGATCTGAAAGATCTGCAATCTATGATCATCTCGTGGGCGACAGTGTTATTCGGACCTTGGTATAAAATATCGTAGGCTCCTTCTAATCTAACTTTGAGATAGTTGGCGTTTAATATAGCAATCTCTGTAGCTTGAGTTGCTCCTTTTGCACCTAACATTTTAAGGTAAGCGTAGGGAACAAGTCCTATCAACGCACTCCCGAAAGGAGCAGATGATACAGCGGAGATTGAATCCTCTCCACCTTGATGTATAATAGCGTGACCAGGTAAAAATTTAGTGAGGTGTTTCGCAACTCCAATAGGGCCCATTCCTGGACCTCCTCCTCCGTGAGGTATCGCAAAGGTTTTATGAAGATTGAGGTGACAAACATCAGCGCCAATATTTCCAGGGCTGGTAAGCCCAACTTGGGCATTCATATTTGCACCATCCATATATATCTGGCCTCCATTGGTGTGAACAATTTCGATAATTTCTAGAATCCTTGCCTCAAAAACTCCATGAGTAGAGGGGTAAGTAATCATAATAGAGCTTAAGTTTTCGCGATGTTTTTCAGCTTTTTCTTGTAAGTCTTCAATGTCTATGTCTCCATTTTCCATACATCCGACCACGACGATTTTTAAGCCCGCCATAGCAGCGCTTGCAGGATTTGTCCCGTGTGCACTTGAAGGAATTAAACATATATTTCTATTCTTTTCTCCTATACTCTCATGGTAAGCTTTAATAACCAACATACCAGCGTATTCTCCATTGGCACCAGAGTTGGGCTGGAGTGTAACACTGTCAAAACCTGTGATTTCAGCCAATTCTGATTCTAGATTTTGTAAAATCTCTATCATTCCACAAGCCTGTTCAGAAGGACAGAAAGGATGAAGCTCCGCAAATTTATACCAAGCAATAGGCAACAACTCCGTTGCAGCATTTAGCTTCATCGTACACGACCCAAGAGGAATCATTCCATGAACCAAAGAGAAATCTCTGTTCTCGAGAAGTTTGATATAACGCATCATGGCCGTTTCCGATCTGTGGCTATTGAATACTTGGTGTTCTAAATAGTCAATTTCGCGATATAGAGTTCCGAAAAAGGCTCTGTCAACTTCGATACCTCTCACTATTGGCACTCCGAAAGCAGAACAAAGATTCGAGAGATCCTCAATGTTCGTTCTTTCGTTGAGAGAAACGCCCACATGCTCTCCGTCGTTGTAATAACGAATGTTAATCTTCAATGCATGGCATCGAGCCATTAATGAGTTCACTTCGTCTTCTCCACCTCTTACTCTGATTTTAAGGGTGTCGAAATAGCATGAATTCACAACCTCCATAGAGCTGTTAGAGTTTAGAGCTGTCGCAAATGATTTGGTTCTTTTGTGGATTCGTTTTGCGATTTCTCGCAATCCTCTAGGGCCGTGGTAAACAGCGTACATCGAAGCCATTACGGCAAGTAGCGCTTGAGCGGTACAGATATTCGATGTCGCTTTGTCGCGGCGAATGTGCTGCTCTCGTGTTTGAAGCGCCATTCTAAGTGCGGAGTTGCCATTTCTGTCAACGCTTACTCCAATGATGCGTCCGGGAAAGTTGCGCTTATAGCTCTCGTCTGCAGCAAAGAAAGCTGCATGAGGTCCTCCGTATCCCATCGGCACGCCGAAACGCTGTGAAGATCCAACAACAACATCTGCTCCCATTTTTCCTGGGTTTTTCAGCATTAGAAGCGCCATAAGATCTGTGGCCATCACAACTTTAACATCTGACGAATGAGCTTGTGCTACGAGTACTTCAAAATCTTCCGCCTCGCCATTTCCGTCAGGATATTGAAGAAGGCAGCCGAAAACTTCGTCCGTGAACTTCCACTCGGAGCGAGGAGCTTCGATCATGGTTATCCCAAGCGAGTTTGCTCTGGTCTTCATCACATCAAAAGTCTGTGGATAGACTGCGGTATCGACAATAAAAGTGGTCGCTCCAGCTTTTACTTGCTTACGTGGACGTGCTGAGAAGAGCATCGCAATTGCTTCTGCTGCAGCGGTTCCTTCATCGAGGAGTGATGCATTCGCAATTTCCTTCCCTGTTAAATCACTAATTACTGTTTGGAAATTTAACAGGGCTTCTAATCGACCTTGAGCAATCTCCGATTGATAGGGAGTATAGGCTGTATACCATCCTGGGTTCTCAAGTATATTTCTCCTGATTACACTCGGAACTTCAGTAGGGTAATAGCCCATTCCTATGTAATTCCTATATGTTACATTTTTTTCTGATAGGTCACTTACATGCTCTAAGTATTCACTTTCTGTAAAGGCCTCGCCTAGATTAAGAGGTTCCCTCAGCCTAATTACATCTGGGACTGTTTTCTCAATTAATTCATCTATAGAGCTAAGACCTATAGTCGCAAGCATGATTTTTAGGTCTTCTTGACGAGGACCCATATGCCGTGAGGCGAAACTTCCTAATTTCATATGAGATAAATATGAAGATTGAAACAGCAAAAAAGAAAGCGCAAAGATATCTTTTATCACCTTTGTAACATGCAACTCGTGAAGATTCTTGGATACAGCCATTTAATGATTGCTGTTGGTGCAGGGGTGACCGCTTACATTAGTGGATTGTCATTAGGTTTAGAAGGTGAGGTGGGCGAAGCGGCAACTCTAATCGGCGCCTTTACCGGGCTCGGATATTCCGTCCAAAGATTTATTAAAACACGATTTTTTCCTCATTCAGCTCCTCCTGAAAGGATAGATTTTATGAATAAATATGGGGTTGGGTTAATTGGAGGTTGGGGGGGTGTTTTACTGGGTGTTACAACGCTTGTTACAGTTGAGTTTTCTACTTCTTCCATTGCTTTAGTGATCTTTCTAATCCTTATTAGTACAGCTTATGCAGCGATCCCACTGCGTGAAAAAGCATATTTAAAGTTGCCCTTGGTAGCAAGTGTTTTTGCTCTAGCAACTGTAGTGTACCCTGTTTTACTTGTGGGGCATGAACGATCTGATTTTACGCCAGTATTGGCGACGGTATTGCTTGCACGGGTTTTATATATCGCAGGGATTACCATTCCTTTTGATGTCAGAGATTTAAGCATAGACTCCATAAATATGAAAACTATACCACAACAAATTGGTGAGAAGAGGGCCCTTCAACGTGCTGTTATTTTAGTTGTAGGGTCTGGTATTACATGGGCAGTACTTATCATGATGGAAGCTGTAAATCAAATTGTGGGTTATAGTTTACTGGTTCACGTCATCATTACTATTCCCTTTGTATCTCCCTTGTTAGCGGGACGAAATCGCAGTGAATTTTATTACAGTATCATTCTTGATGGGTTAATCTCTTTTCAATTTGTAATTTTGTTTTTATGTTATCTACTATTCCAACAATAGCCGATGCGCAAATACTTGATGCGGCAGATCCGCTAAGCTGTTTTCGTGAGAAGTTCTTGATTCCTCAACACAAGGGGAAAGACACCATGTACTTTACCGGGAATAGCTTAGGGTTACAGCCTCGTTCGGCGGCAAAAGCTTTGAAAACGGAGCTAGATGATTGGGCTGAACTCGGCGTTGAGGGGCATTTCAAGGCCCGCCACCCTTGGATGCACTACCACGAGCTTTTCTCAAAATCTCTCGCTTCAATAGCTGGTGCGCTTCCTTCTGAGGTGGTAGCAATGAATGCTCTAACGGTTAACCTGCACCTGCTTTTAGTTAGTTTTTATAAGCCGGAAGGCACTCGTACTAAGATTATTTGTGAGGCTAAATCTTTCCCTTCTGACCGTTACGCTCTTGTAAGCCAAATCAACTTTCACAACCTCGATCCCGACGAAAACCTCATCGAACTTTCACCCCGTGATGGGGAGCATTGTTTGAGGGTTGAAGATATAGAAAAGGCGATTTTAGATGCTGGTGACAGCCTCGCAACGGTAATGATAGGAGGGGTAAACTACTATACAGGTCAGCTACACAATCTACACAAAATTACTTTAGCCGCACACAAAGTGGGGGCTATGTGTGGATTCGATTTGGCACACGGTATGGGCAATGTTCCCTTCGAACTTCACAACTGGGATGTAGATTTTGCATGCTGGTGTAGCTACAAGTATCTGAACTCCGGTCCGGGTGCAGTAAGTGGAATTTTCGTCCATGAACGTCATCACAACTCCGACATACCTCGCTTTGAAGGTTGGTGGGGTCACGATAAGTCGACTAGATTTAAGATGAGCCCCAACTACATCAGTATGGGGACCGTCGAATCTTGGCAACTTAGTAACGCTCCTGTCTTAAACATGGCCGTTCACAAAGCATCCCTAGAAATTTTTGAAGAGGCTGGAGGCATGCACGCGTTACGAGAAAGATCATTGCGACTAACTGCTTATCTTGAGAAAACTATTCAAGCGATCGCTTCAACAACAGGAGTTAATTTAGAGATAATTACGCCTTCTAACACAGATGAAAGAGGATGCCAATTGAGTATTGTAGCGCACGGACAGGGTCGTGATCTCCACAATAAATTATCTGCAGCAGGTGTGGTTGTCGATTGGCGTGAACCCGACGTGATTAGAATGGCTCCTGTGCCACTTTACAATTCGTTTGAAGACATTGCAAGCTTCGGACACATTCTAGCCGAATCATTAAGTTAAATTTGCAGTATGGTTAAATCTCGTTTCGCCGTTTTCGGTACAGGTCGCTACGGCGCCCAAATCGCTCTTTCTCTTGCAAAGCGTGGCGCTGAAGTTTATACATTTGATATACAACCAGAACGTGCTGAGTTACTGAAGGAAGACGTTGCCCTTGCTATAACTCTCGATTCTACAAACAAGAGAGCTCTTAAAGCCCAAAGCGTCCAGGATATGGAAGCTGCGGTAGTTGCCATTGGTGAAAACTTTGAGGCTACGGTTCTGACGACCTTAAATCTTTTAGACCTCGGTATTCCTCGCATTATTGTAAGAGCAAACGATAAAAACCAGCACAGGATCCTGAAATCTTTAGGGGTAAAAGAAATTCTAAGTCCAGAAAGCGAAGTTGCCGAAGTCGTTTCTGAAAGACTAATTAACCCCAGTATTCGTGGGTTCTTGCAACTTCCAGATGAATATGAAATAGCCGAAATTAAAGCGCCCCCTAATTGTTTCGGAAGGACTTTGAAAGATATCGCATTGAGCGCCAGGTATGAGCTTCGACTCATTACAATAAGACGTGAATTTCAGGAAATGATTGATGGCGAAACAACAATTACTGAACATATTATCGGTCTCCCTCAGATGGATACGGAAATTCAGGAAACCGACACACTCGTTGTGTTTGGCTCCTTAAAGGCTGTTAAAAAATTCCTAGATATAAACGCCTAAAGTCAATTTAATGAAGCCATTCTACTTCGTGGCTCCAATCTGACTTGATTTTTACTTTCTCAGTCATGATTTCAGCTGGTTCTGGAGATTCCCATTTCAGTAAATCAACGCTTCTCCATAATCCATCACCATCCGAGTCACCTGTCCATTTTAATTGATATGTGCCTTGTGTTAAATTTTTAAATTCAACACCCTCTTTATTCTGAAGCCTCTGTTTTTTTACAACTTCACCATTTGAAGCAATCAATTCAAGCCAACCTTCTTTCTCGATTTTTACGCTCAAATCTCCCAAGCTTTTCTTTTCGAAAACACTCCATTTAAAACTGGTAGTGTCGGAAATTTGGACCCCGCCATACCCCACAACTCCACCAGGGATAACTGTTAATTCAAAAGAGCTTCCTCTTGTAAAATTTCCTTCCATAATAACCTTAAACGGGTCTAATGCATCGACATAAATAGAGTCTAACAACATTTCTAGACTGTCTTCTGTAAGAAGTTTAAATAAAGAATCAACTACACTTTCTAAGGGCCTGGAAAATGTGAACTCTGCAATATTTGATGACACCACCTTTCCTTCTGGTCCTTTTACTTCTTTGAAAGTTTCCATCTGAATCAATTTTATTTCCTGAAACTTTAAAGTGTCGTTTCCACACCAAACAACATCGGGAGAGCTCTCAGCAGAAAACACCCATAAATTTTCATTGTTATGAAAAAACTCATTGCCACTCACTTCAATCGTGTCGGACAACTCTATTGGCGCACTTAAAAATAGTGTAACGAGTCCAAGGGAATCCCTAGAGCTATTCACAAAATACTTAACCGCTAGTTCACTAGTTGCCTGCATTCTGAGTGGAGTTGCCAAGGTCACATGACCCTCGACAACGACGACCTCTTCAAAAACTGCCAATCCTTCTCCTGAAGTCCAAACATAATTTCTGTCATTGTCCTCGATGGCCATGATTTTATATCGCCCCGAAGGCAGATAATTTAACAGAAACTCACCTGATTCATTCGTTGTCCCGACAAATTGGGGTTTTGCCCCTTTTAAAATTGAATCCGGTGAAATCATAGAATCATACATCAGAACTCTAACCCCAGATTTAGGCTGTGAAGTAAAAACATCAACTACAGAGCCGCTTATTGAAAGAGAATCTAAATGATCTCCTGTCGAAAATGCATGAACGAAGTTATCAAGGGAATTCCCCTCTCTTATATCTACAACCGCATCTCCAAATTGAAACACATAGGTTTTATCTGATTGCAATTCATCATTCCAAACAAAGGTTACCGTTTTTCCTTTCATTGACCACTGTAATCCTTGTGGGAGGATTGGTGAGACTAGCAGTTGGCTATTTAATGATTTAACATTCACGTACTCATCGAATGTCACAGAAATAACACCTCCTTGATCTACAATTACATTGGTTGCGCCAGGTTGAGGAGAAATTTCTAAAACAATTGGAGCCTCTTTGTCCATACCTCCTCCAGAAGGAGTTCCAACCTGAGCACAAGAGATCATCATTATTGAGACAAAAAAGGCCTGTGTTAGCACGAATATGTCCTCAAATAATTTCATTTCTTTTTAGCAAATATAATAACTCCCTAACGTTACGCATGGCACTTAGTTAAGCAAGTGCGAGAACTACCGCACCTAACACAAATCTGCCTTTTAACTCTAGAATCTCACGACATTCTCTTAATGTAGCTCCAGTTGTTAAAACATCGTCAACGAGAATCACGGGACTCATCTTACTTCTGTTTTTCTTGTGGTTAAAACCGAAAGTCTGTTTCGATGCTTGAGATCTACCCTGTCTATTTGAACCCGTCAAAGAGGCTCCATGCTTCGTTTGGATAAGACCCGCCCCATCAACCTTAATTTCCCAAACTTCTCCCAGCCCAGCCGCCAATCTTTCAGCCTGGTTGTACCCTCTTTGGAGTTTTCTTTTAGGGTGAATAGGTACTGGCACTAAAACTACACCTTCTGGCGGCGGATCCCAACGGTTTGCTATCCAGTTCCCGAGTTTTTTAACCCGCCAAGGCTCGCCCCCATATTTACATTTATGAATCATTGCCCTCGACCCGCCATCGCTTAAACGAAATCCCACCGCAGACCAAACACAGTTCATTCTTTCCTTAAATAAAATACGACTTACTGCACCCGGTTCATATACTCCCCAATTCAAAATACATAAACTACACGCCCCAGCTACATGCCCGTAATACGTTATAGGCAACCCACAACTTAGACATGTCTGTGGCACAAAGCCTTCTATCAAAGCCTGGGTTAAGTATTTAATCGTTTTTCTCACATTTATAAAATTTACTGATACAATGACAATAAATTTTAAAGTCCTTTGTGAATGATTTTATAAACGGTTGTGTTGAACTTGTAGTCGTTAGGTTTGCAAGGTGAAATTTGGCAAAATAGATATTAACCTTGAATGTGAGAAGCTTGACAAAGACCATTGGGAACTTCCCGAAGTGAAGATAGAATGGACTGAGAGGAGTGATCCAATCGATAAGACTGTGATAAGATCTGGGGGGACTTCCTGGCGCATTAAATCTTGGAGAGGTGGTGTGTACCCCATAAAAGATCCGATGAGAACCTGGGCGAAACACTATGGAAAGCGTTTTGGTAATATTGAATTTAATGCGACTCATTATAGGATATACTCACCTGAAAAAATGGCTGAATGGGCTAGTGAAATGCCTGCTGATTTCGTTTTCTGCCCAAAATTTCCAGCACTAATTTCACATTATAGGCGGTTCAATAATTGTGAGGTGCCCACTGATGATTTTATTAAAAGCATACTCGCTTTGGGCGATAAACTCGGTCCTGTTTTTCTTCAACTTCCCCCTCATTATGCACCTAAGCACAGTGAAAAATTGACAACGTATTTAAACAATTGGCCTAAAGAAATAAAGATGGCTGTGGAATTTCGTCATCACGATTGGTTTAAAGGTGGTGAAGAGGCAGAAACCGTTTGGAAATTATTGTCACAGAAAGGAATCGGGGCGGTAATTAGCGATACCGTCGGAAGACCTGACGCACTACATATGCGCCTTACCGCACCGTTTCTTCTTGTGAGATTTGGTGGTTATGATGGGCATGGAAGTGATGAAAAGAGGTTGATGGTTTGGTGTACATTGATGAAGAAATTAAAGGATGCAGGAACGCCACTCGAATCGTTCGACCTGCTTGTACATACTACAGACAGTAAATTTACTCCAGAAACTTGCAGTAAATTTGAAGCAATGGTTAAAAAAGACAGCTCATCAAAATACACTTTTAAATGAAAATTATTACACTTATTTTTTGTCTTTTTACCTGTTCAATTTTAGCGCAAAACACGAGTTCACCCCTTGAAAAGAAAACGCAGTTCCGACCGCTAATTTTACCCTCAGCTTTTATTACGTATGGATTTATCGGGTTAAAAAATGAAAGGCTCAATGCGCTCGACTTAAGTCTTAGAGATGAATTGAGGTATGTTGAGAGACAAGTTCATCTTGACGATTATTTAGAATTCAGCCCTTTGGTTGCCGTTTACGGATTAAACCTCATTGGGAAAAAGGGTGTGCACAATCTACGAGAACTCTCTAAAATTACTGGCTATTCGATTGTGATTACAGGTGTTTCAGTCGCTAGCATTAAGCTACTTACGGGGAAAGAAAGACCCGACGGATCCGACTTCACCTCCTTCCCTTCTGGACATACTGCAACAGCTTTTATGTGTGCTGAAATATTGTATCAAGAGTATAAAAACGAGTCTATTCTATATGGGATTCTAGGATACACAGCCGCCGCTACTACAGGTTATCTTAGGGTATATAATGACAAACACTGGTTCTCCGATGTCCTAGCGGGAGCTGGATTCGGGATATTAAGCACGAAGCTATCCTATCTTCTCCATAAAAAACTGAACTCAAGAAATAAAAGGCGTTACTTACCGTGACACTTTTTAAACTTCTTGCCAGAACCGCATGGGCAAGGTGAGTTAGGTTGCACTTTCTTCTCTGTGCGAATCGGGTCAACTGGTTTGGGTCGAGATGTAGGATGAGGTTGGCCAGGTTGAGTTGGAGAAATTGCTCCACCGCCGGCGGCTGCTCTTGCAGCATTCTGTTGGGCGATATTATCTACGCCCGCCTTGGATGTTTTACCTAATGGAGCAACATCTATTTTCTTCCCCTGGCGCAATGGTTGTTCTCCTGCATTGATAGGAATTGTACACTTCATTAAGAATGAAGCAACTTCAGCATTTACCTTTTGAACCATTTGCTTAAATAGCTCGTACGACTCGAATTTGTAGATGAGAAGCGGATCCTTTTGCTCGTGTCTTGCGTGCTGAACATTGTTCCTTAAATCATCCATAGATCTAAGGTGCTCCTTCCAATGCAAGTCAATCACAGCAAGGACCACTTGCTGCTCTAGAGCCTTCATGACGCTTACCCCCTCGGTTGCAACACTTTCGTCAATATCAGCACTCACCTGAATCGTCTTCAGTCCGTCAGAAAATGGGACAAGTATGCTTTTGAAATCATTCGACTCATCGTCGTAAACACGCTGAATTACTGGATGAGCTCTTCGAGATAAATCTTCTATTTTAGATCTGTAATGTTGCTCCGATTTAGAGTAACATTGGTAAACCAAGTCGTCGGTATCTACCGAAAGAAAATCGTTTTCTGAAACGGGAGCTTCAATCCCTAAGTTAGAAAGCATCGCAAGACGGAAATTATCGTAATCTTTAGACTCGTGCGTAGCATCAACATTTGCCTCAACAAGTTCGAAGAACATATTGGCAATATCCGTCCTAATTCTATCGCCATAGAGCGCATTTCTACGGAGCTTATAAATCACTTCACGCTGTGCGTTCATGACATCATCGTACTCAAGTAGTCTCTTTCTAATCCCAAAATTATTTTCCTCGACTTTTGTTTGGGCTCGTTCTATGGACTTAGAAATCATCTTGTGCTGAATGACTTCTCCATCTTTGTGCCCCATCCTGTCCATCATCTTCGCCACTCGGTCAGAGCCAAACAGACGCATCAAATCATCTTCTAAAGATGCATAAAATTGTGACGATCCTGGATCTCCTTGACGACCTGCACGACCTCTCAGCTGTCTATCAACTCTTCGCGAATCATGCCTCTCGGTTCCGATAATCGCAAGACCTCCAGCCTCTTTCACTTCTTTCGTTAATTTGATATCGGTACCACGTCCCGCCATATTTGTCGCGATCGTAACCGTTCCCGCCTGACCAGCTCTGGTCACAACCTCCGCCTCTTGTTGGTGTCTCTTAGCGTTTAGAACCTGGTGATCTAAACCTTGTCTATCTAACATTCTAGAAAGCAATTCCGATACTTCCACAGTCGTTGTTCCTACCAGAACGGGTCTGCCTGCCTTGCTTAATGCAGCTATTTGCTCAATCGCTGCATTGTATTTCTCACGCTTCGTTTTGTAAACCAAATCCTCTCTATCGTCACGAGCAATAGGCTTGTTTGTAGGAATTACCTTAACGTCTAATTTATAGATATCCCAAAACTCACCTGCTTCTGTCTCCGCAGTTCCAGTCATACCAGCAAGCTTGTGGTACATCCTAAAGAAGTTCTGTAGCGTAACTGTCGCATATGTTTGAGTCGCGGCCTCAATCTTTACATTCTCTTTCGCTTCAATCGCTTGGTGTAAACCATCTGAATAGCGTCTTCCGTCCATAATACGACCGGTCTGCTCATCGACAATTTTCACCTTATTTTCCATAATAACGTACTCGATATCCTTCTCGAATAAAGTGTATGCTTTAAGAAGTTGATTCATCGAATGAATTCTCGCGGATTTGACTCCGAAATCTTGCATCACCTCCTGCTTTCTCGATAATTTTTCTTCATCGTTCGCATCTGAATTGTCTACTGCCACAAGCTCCGTTGCAATGTCCGGCATTGTGAAAAATGCGTCATCATCCATCCCCTGTGTAAGATAAATAATGCCTTTCTCAGAAAGTTCAATTTGGTTTTGCTTCTCATCAATAACGAAGAATAACTCTTCATCAGCCTTGTGCATCTCGCGCTGATTGTCGGCCAGGTAAAACGACTCCACTTTTAATAGGCGCTGGCGCATCCCTTCATTACTTAGAAATTTAATGATTGGTTTCGACTTGGGGAGTCCTCGAAAAGCTCGGTAAAGAGCAAGTCCAGCAGCTTCATTATCCTCTTTTGAGAGTCCATCGGTGAGAAGCTTCTTCGCCTCTGTGAGAAATCCTTGTACCGCTTTTTGCTGAACTTGAATCAGCTTAACAACCATTGGTTTTAGAGATTCAAACTCCTGTTCATCTCCTTTCGGTGTTGGTCCGCTGATAATAAGTGGAGTTCTTGCCTCGTCTATAAGCACAGAATCCACCTCGTCAACAATTGCGTAATGATGACGCCTTTGGACCAACATGTTCGGATTCTTCGCCATATTATCACGCAGATAATCGAATCCGAATTCATTGTTCGTACCAAACGTGATATCACACTTATACGCCTCTCTTCGAGACTCACTGTTAGGCTGATGCTTATCTATGCAATCAACTGTCAGGCCATGAAATTCGTACAATGGACCCATCCACTCTGAGTCACGCTTAGCTAGGTAGTCGTTCACGGTCACAAGATGAACTCCCCGACCCGTGAGGGCGTTTAAGAACACCGGTAAAGTTGCAACGAGGGTTTTTCCCTCACCCGTGTGCATTTCAGCAACGCTACCCCTGTGAAGGGACACTCCCCCTACAAGTTGAACGTCATAGTGAACCATTTCCCAGGTTACATCTGACCCAGCTGCTTTCCATGTATTAGACCAAAAAGCTTTCTCACCCTCTACCCTAACCATATCTCGGGTTGCAGCTATATCCTTATCGTACTGCAATGCCGTAACCTCAATTTCACCTTCCGATGTGAATCTCTTAGCAGTCTCTTTTACGAGCGCGAAAGCTTCGGGTAAAATTTCCGCAAGTACAACTTCGAGTTCCTCATTAATCTTCAACTCTAGCTTATCTATCCTTTCGAAAACAGCTTCTTTAGAGTCGAGATCTGACTCGGGCATGGTCTCTGCTTTTATTTTTAATTCATCAATCTCTCCTTGCAAATCAGAAATGTGATCATTAATTCTTGTTCTTAGATCGATAGATTTAGCTCTGAGTTCATCGGCGCTGAGGTTGATGAAGGACTTTTCAGCCAACAAAATAGCATCAACAACTGGCTGAATTTCTTTCAGGTCGCTGGATGATTTATCTCCTAGAAATATTTTTAAAAGGCCTTTAAGCATTATGCAAAAGTACGCATTCAGCGTTCCTTAAATAAGTTCATTTTACGATTGCTTTTTGAACTGATAAATTCATGCCCTAATTCTGTCCTTTTTATCCCAAACTCAGAAATCATCACCATTTATAACCGCTCTAGGTACAGTAAATAAAGGTAACACACTTCGTTATTAACACAAGTGTTAAAAACTAGATGGTAAAGAGGCTGAAATGACCTTGCATAAATAGGGGTCTAGATTGTTTCTTTGAGACGTTGGTTAAAAACACGATTATACAAAAGACATGGATGCATCTACCTCTAAAATAAACGATCTCGAGACCGAGACAAAAAAAGTCGCTTTAGACGAACAAACATCAATTGAGGAGGTACTGCCCGAAAACACAGCGATTGAAGAACCTATATTAATTGAAAACCCCAAGCGCTTTGTTTTGTTCCCAATTCAACACGACGATATTTGGGCTGAGTATAAAAAGCAAGAGGCTAGTATTTGGACAGCTGAGGAAATCGATCTTTCTTCTGATCTTACTGATTGGTCCGATAAGCTTAACGATGATGAGAGGTTTTTCATCAAAAATGTTCTTGCATTCTTTGCTGCTTCTGATGGCATTGTAAATGAGAACATCGCTGAGAATTTCGTTCAAGAGGTTCAATATACAGAAGCTAAGTTTTTCTATGGATTCCAGATTATGATGGAAAACATACACTCCGAGACTTATTCTTTACTCATAGATACTTACATACAAGACACGAAAGAAAAGGATCGTTTATTTAACGCCATTGAAACTCTCCCGTTTGTGAAGGCAAAAGCTGAATGGGCGATGCGATGGATAGATAAGGGAAGTTTTGCCGAGCGCTTAATTGCATTTGCTGCTGTTGAAGGCATTTTCTTTAGCGGAAGTTTTTGTTCAATTTTTTGGCTTAAAAAGAGAGGGCTTATGCCTGGACTTACATTCTCAAACGAGTTAATATCTCGAGACGAAGGAATGCACTGTGACTTTGCTTGTCTATTGTACAACCATCATCTTGTGAATAAACTCCCTAAGAAAATCGTAGAGAAAATTATTGTTGAAGCTGTTGATATGGAGAAGGAGTTCGTTACTGAAGCACTTCCCGTTAGGCTCATTGGCATGAATGCCGATCTTATGCAGCAATACATCGAGTTTGTTGCAGACAGACTACTTGTGGAACTCGGAAACGAAAAGATTTATAACGCCACAAACCCATTTGACTTTATGGATATGATTTCACTTCAAGGAAAAACAAATTTCTTTGAGAAAAGAGTTGGAGAATATCAAAAATCTGGGGTCATGAACCACGGATCTGAAGAAAGTAAAAACTTTAATATGGAAGCTGACTTCTAAAAAAACACCACCTCATTATCCTACCTGAACCCACCTCAAGATATTTGCCATGTACGTAGTTAAACGTGACGGAAGACGTGAACTTGTTCAATTTGACAAGATTACAGCCAGAATTAAAAAACTTTGTTATAGCCTACACGAATCTGTTGATCCCCAACGTATTGCTATGCGTGTTATCGAGGGCGTCTACGATGGTGTTACGACAACTGAACTTGATAACCTCGCCGCAGAAGTAGCAGCAACGAGCGCTGTAACTCACCCCGATTACGCCAGTCTTGCTAGTCGTATCGCAGTAAGCAACTTACACAAAGCGACTAAAAAATCTTTCGCTGAAACGATAGATGATCTCTATAACTACGTAGATCCTGTAACTGGTGATCCTGCAAGTTTAATCGCTGAAGACGTACATGAAATCATCAAAGAAAATGCAGAATACTTAGATTCACAGATCATTTACGATAGGGATTTTAGCTACGATTTTTTCGGATTTAAAACATTAGAGCGTTCATACTTGTTAAAGATGAATGGAGCTATTTGTGAAAGACCGCAGCAGATGCTTATGAGGGTGAGTGTAGGAATACATAAAGATGACCTCGAATCTGTTGTGAGTACATATCACATGCTTAGTGAAGGTTGGTTTACGCACGCGACACCTACTTTATTTAACTCGGGCACACCTAAGCCACAGATGTCAAGTTGCTTCCTTTTAACGATGAAGGAGGATAGCATATCTGGCATCTACGACACACTAAAGCAATGTGCTAAGATTTCTCAAAGTGCTGGAGGCATCGGTTTAGCTATGCATAATATCCGAGCGAAGGGATCATACATCAAAGGGACAAATGGCACCTCGAACGGAATCGTTCCTATGTTGAGAGTGTTTAACGATACTGCTAGATATGTTGACCAAGGTGGAGGTCGTAGAAAGGGTTCTTTTGCGATGTACCTAGAACCCTGGCATTCTGATGTCTTTGACTTCCTAGAAATGAGAAAGAATCACGGAAAAGAAGAGCAGAGGGCGAGAGATCTCTTTTACGCTCTTTGGATACCAGATTTATTTATGAAGAGAGTTGAAGAGAATGGGGATTGGACTTTGATGTGTCCCAATGAGTGCCCGGGCTTGCCTGAGTCTCATAGCGCTGAGTTCGATGCTCTGTATACTAAGTACGAGAAAGAAGGAAAGGGAAGAAAGACGATTAAAGCCCAAGACCTTTGGTTTAAAATTCTGGAGAGCCAAGTTGAGACCGGAACGCCTTACATGTTATACAAAGATGCGGCTAACTCGAAGTCTAATCAGAAAAACCTAGGGACAATTCGTTCATCAAATCTCTGTACTGAGATTATCGAGTACACCGCTCCAGATGAAGTTGCTGTATGCAATCTTGCTTCTATTGCCCTTCCTAAGTTTGTCAAGTCTGATGGGACATTTGACCACGAAAAATTATTTGAGATAACATATCAAACGACTAAGAATCTCAACCGCATTATTGACAGAAATTACTATCCAGTAATTGAAGCGCGTAATTCAAATATGCGTCACCGCCCAATTGGAATTGGTATTCAAGGATTGGCTGACGTTTTTATTTTAATGCGACATGCTTTTGATTCTGATGAAGCTCGGAAGCTTAACAAAGAGGTTTTTGAAACGCTTTACTATGCTTCTTGTACCGCATCTAAAGACCTCGCTAAAGCTGATGGTGCTTATGAGACGTTTGAAGGCTCCCCTGCTTCAAAAGGAATTCTTCAATACGACATGTGGGATGTAACTCCGTCAAAACGTTGGGAGTGGGATGTGCTTAAAGAGGAAATCAAGGAACATGGAATGCGGAACTCTTTGTTAATCGCTCCTATGCCTACAGCTTCTACTGCTCAGATCTTAGGAAATAACGAATGTTTCGAGCCTTACACTTCTAACATTTATACTAGACGTGTATTGTCAGGTGAGTTTATCGTTGTAAACAAGCATCTACTCAGAGACTTAGTCAAGCTTGACCTTTGGGATGATGATATGAAAAATCGTTTGATTGCAGCCAATGGATCAGTCCAAAACATTGATGAGATTCCTGACAATATCAAGTTGCTTTACAGAACCGCCTGGGAGATATCTCAGCGTTCAATTCTTGATATGGCTGCAGATCGTGGTGCTTACATATGCCAATCACAATCTCTTAATATTTTTATGGGGAATGTGACAAATTCTAAGCTTACATCTATGCACTTTCACGCTTGGAAAAGTGGGCTTAAGACAGGTATGTACTATCTAAGAACTAAAGCCGCAGCGGATGCAATTAAGTTTACGGTAGACAAGAAATATAAGACAAAAGATTCGCCTACAGTACCTGAGTTTACGCAAGAAGAAGCAATTGAAATGTGCAGCATTGAAAACGGTGATGACTGCGAAATGTGTGGCAGCTAAGACTCAAAAATCACAACAACTTTTTAGACCTTCGAAGCTATTAAAGTTCTGAAGTCTATTAGGATTAAGCCGAACCCTAAGATAATATGAATGGGCTGTGCGAATGCAGGAAAGCCCATTTGTGTGAACAGCAGCCCTGTTATGGTTTGGCCTAAAAGAATAGCGATCGTGATTTGAGCGTAATTTCTAAAGTTCTCATTCTTCAACATAGGAATAGCCCACATCAAATGAACTGCAATGATTGGCCAAACAGCTGAACGGTGCAAAACCCACCACTCGGGGAGGGAATCAATCAAGTTAGCTCTGGAGACATCCAACATAAGAGCAAGGTCAACGGCCTCACGGATTTGAGTCCCGAAAACCAATTGCATAAACGCAATCAGCAGTGAGACGAAAATCCAGTTTCTGGTGGCTTTTCTAATGGATGTTTTTGTGCCTTCAAGGTGTTGGATTAACCCAACAAGTAAAACCAGTATTGCCAAAGCACTTACCATGTGTATGGTGATTGAGAACGGTATTAAATTACCTTCTACAACAAGTTTTCCAAGCCAAGAAACAAATAGCACTGATGCTACAGTTGCTGACGAGAGAATGATCGGAATTCTTCTTCGGGACCTTATCGCAAGAATAAATAAAATAATGATAGGTATCCCCGAGAGAGCGCCTATAAGGCGATTAAAGTATTCTATCCAAGTATGGGCAACGTTAAACTTGGCATAACTATGCTTGGCATATGGCTCCCAATTGGTACTCTCAAATTTCTCTCCATATGACAAATGATCATCAGTTGATACCCAAAGTGTGTCACGCTCAATAACCATTGTCCCCTCAGAATACTCAACTCCAACACTCCATTTTATTTGATCTTCAGACGTAGGAGGTATCAGTAAGCCAAAACATTTAGGCCAGTCTGGACAACCCATACCTGAACCAGTCATTCTAACAATAGAACCAGCAAGTACAACTAAATAAACCAGTACAAATGCTATATTCGCGATGCGTTTCAATTTGAGGTACTCGGCGCGTAATTGGTCACCAATGCAAAGGGTACACCATAAAGCTTACCATCAGCTATATTTGTAACAACAGAAGCTAGAGATTCAACCGTCTCGATTTTAGGGTCATACTCTATGGTTGCAAAATCAATCTCTCTGTCGCTTTCAAAATGTACTGTAACATTCGACACCCCTTTCTGTTCTAAGAGCTCTTTCTTCACTTTTGCAACGCAACCTACCTCACACATCATTCCTTTAATTTCAAGCTTTGCCGTTGTTTTACGCAATTCCCCTACATCATTAACTTCGGTAACTACCAAATCATAAACTTCAATATTTCTCTCGCAGCCTGTTATTATAAAAACGGCAATTACTAGGGCAGTTGCAAGTAATGTTGAAATATTATTCATGATACAAATGTAGGGGTGAATAGTGGATACAAGGTTGACTTACATTTGCCAAACTGTGCAAAATAATAAATCAAAAATAGTAATCTGGGGTGCGTTACTTCTCTTAGCATTTGTTTGGGGCAGCTCATTTATTTTAATGAAGATTGCTATTTTCGACTCTTCCGGGGAGATCGTTTACACACCTATAGAAGTCGCTGCTTTGAGAATAGCTATCGCTGGAATAGTGCTCTTGCCTATTACTATAAAATATTTGAAATCGATAAAAAGATCTCAAATACTGCCTCTTTTAGCCATTGGAACATTGGGTAATTTATTCCCAGCATATCTATTTACCTCAGCTGTAAGTTCTATACCATCAGCAATCGTAGGAATGCTAAATACACTTACACCTTTATTTACAATGATTGTGGCCGCATTTGTTTTTAAAACTGTTGTTTCTAAAGTTCAATTTTCCGGGCTAACCATAGGGCTTATTGGGGCATTGTTACTTGCCGCCGGAGACTTGGGGGTAACTACTGTAACTGGAGATATTGAATGGTGGGCATGCGGAAGGGTCGTTTTGGCAACACTATTTTATGGCATTAGCGTCAATATCCTGAAAAATAAACTTGACGGAGTTCCTTCTACAGCAATTGCTTCGATTGCATTATTTATGGTACTGCCACCCGCTGTAATTGTGCTCTTTTACTCTAATGCATATTCCGCACTTACAGAAAATCCTCACGGAGGAAGTGGAATGATCGCTATCGTAGTTCTCGCAGCCATAGGAACAGCTGGTGCTTTGATTCTATTTAACACTCTAATAAAATGGACAAATGCTTTAATGGCTAGTTCAGTAACATACGTTATCCCTTTATTTGCGGCAATGTGGGGATGGATGGATGGGGAGAATTTAACCATCGTCCATCTTGTGGGTGGAATAGTAATATTATTAGGTGTAGCACTCGTCAATGGAGTGAGTAAGAAAAAAGTTGGGGATTTCTAGTGAAAGCCGTATCTTTGCGCCCCCTTTATATCTAATTCTGAAGGGTAAATTAAATTTCCATGTATGCAATCGTAGAGATAGCAGGGCACCAGTATAAGTTACAGAAAGACCAACAGGTTTTCGTAAACCGCCTAGATGCTAAGGAAGGAGCGAAGATTAAGTTCGATCGCGTTCTCCTTACAGACAAGGCAGGAGACGTAACAGTTGGCGCCCCAGCTATAAACGGCTTAGCCGTTCATGCCACCGTAGAGAGGCATTTAAAAGGAGACAAAGTTCTTGTCTTTAAGAAAAAACGTCGTAAAGGATATCAGAAGCTTAACGGTTTCCGTCCTTACCTAACTGAGATTCGTATAACGGATATCAAGAAAGCAGCAGCAAAGAAGGCAGCAGCAAAGAAAGCCGCTCCTAAAAAAGAAGCAGCGGAAACTAAAGTTAAAAAAGAAGCGTAATCGGCCACTAGCCGAAAAACTCATATCTCATGGCACATAAAAAAGGTGTAGGTAGTTCGAAGAACGGACGTGAGTCACAGTCGAAACGACTTGGCGTAAAAATCTTCGGTGGTCAATTTTGTATCGCAGGCAACATTCTTGTTCGCCAACGCGGAACAGCTCACCACCCAGGTACCAATGTGGGAATCGGTAAGGATCATACCTTATACGCCCTAACTAACGGAATCGTAGAGTTCCGCAAGAAACGTAACAATCGCTCCTTCGTGTCCGTAGTTCCTGCGGGAGAAGAAGCGTAGTAGGAATTTATTCCTTAATAAACTCTTTAAGGACTCCCGTCCCCTTTTCGGGGCGGGAGTTTTTTTATTCAAATTTTAACCCCTATTCCGGCATATTTGTCCGAAATTAGACTTTATAAATGCTTACTCTTACCAACTTACGTGAAAGACGCGACAGCGTTATTACTTGTCTAGCAAAACGTGGCATCGATGCTACTGAAAGTGTTGACCGTATCCTCTCTCTCGATATAGATCGTAGAGGAATTCAAAAAGAATTAGATGACACCTTAGCTCAAAGCAATATCCTCAGCCGTAAAATCGGAGAGTTGATGAAAGAAGGTAAGCGTGAAGAAGCTGAAGCTGTTAAACAAAAGACTTCTGGTCTTAAGATGGTTTCGGTCGAACTTAAAGAAAAAATGTCCGTGCTGGAGAAAGAGGTTCACGATATACTTTCTAACCTACCTAACACTCCGTGTGATCTTGTTGTTGCAGGCACATCTGATGAAGATAACGAATTGGTATACAGTTGGGGAAATCTCCCAGATTTAGGGAGATATAATAAACCTCATTGGGAGATCGCAAAAGAAAAGGATTTAATCGATTTTGATTTAGGTGCAAAAGTAACCGGGGCTGGATTTCCTTTTTACAAAGGCAAGGGGGCAAAATTACAGCGTGGATTAATCAGCTTTTTCTTAGACAAAGCTGATGAAGCGGGTTATACAGAGTACATCCCGCCACTCATGATAAATGCTGAAAGTGGATTTGGCACTGGACAGCTGCCGGATAAAGAAGGTCAGATGTACCACATGCCAGAGGATGATTTATACATGATTCCAACAGCTGAAGTGCCCCTCACGAATATCTTTCGAGATACTTTACAAAACGCTTCTGACCTGCCTATTAAACTTTGCGGATACACGCCATGCTTTCGCCGTGAAGCTGGTAGTTACGGAAAGCACGTAAGAGGGCTTAACCGCCTTCATCAGTTTGATAAGGTGGAAATAGTCCAAATCCAACATCCCGACAAATCTGCTGAAACCCTCGATTCTATGGTAAATCACGTGAAGGGATTACTCGAAGCTTTGGAACTCCCATATAGAATATTGAGGCTTTGCGCTGGGGACATGGGGTTTACAGCAGCTATGACTTACGACTTTGAGGTTTGGAGTGCTGCACAAGAAAGATGGCTAGAGGTGAGCTCCGTTTCTAATTTTGAGACCTTCCAAGCAAATAGGCTTAAATGCAGATTTAAAGACTCAGATGGTAAAAACCAACTGGTCCATACATTAAACGGTTCTGCACTCGCTCTTCCAAGAATTGTCGCAGCCCTTCTTGAAAATCATCAGGATGCCGATGGTATCAAGATGCCTAAGGCGCTCGTTCCATTCATCGGGTTCGATAGAATTTAAACTCTAGCAAATGAAAGTAATCCTCCAATTATTGTTGTTGTTCGGCGGCTTGATGTGTTTTCTATCTGGATGTACTGATCAAAAAACAAAGCATTCATTACATGCTGCATTCAATAAATTAGAGGACTTGGAAGAACTGGTGAAAGAAGCCCCTCTTGATTCAATCAATTCAGTGAGAGATCGGTTGCTAGAGATGAAAAAGGACTTGGTTTGGCTAGGATCTGATAGCAATGTTGTGTTTGTTAGATCCGACGCTCTGATTATTGAGGAGCTCTCAAAAGGAAATCGTTATCTGAAAGACTCGCCAAGTAGATTTGCTGGGATTTTTCAAGAAATCGAACGATGTAAAACACAGGTGTCTGGATTAGTCGATGTTATCGAAACCGGTGCCGATCTTGATGCTTTGGGGGATTCTATTGATGAAGTTTACATTAAAAAAAATGTTGAGATTGAGCTTAATGCGGTTGTAAAACTCGAGGGTGTTGTTATGGAGACTCTAAGACTTGCTCGATTGGGGCTTGAAACAGATTTCTCTTCACGGGAAGCCATCGATAGCTTGTTAGAGGTGAAAAGAGGTCAGTGGGCTAGAGGAATCGCTAAAGTTACAGAAGAGATATGAGAGCTGTTATTTATACAATTACCTTTTTTGCTCTTGGGTTATGGGTGAATCATGTGGCTCAAGCCCAAACAGATCTAGAGCTCGCTGAATTCTATTATAACGAAGGGAGCTATGAGCAAGCAAAACTTTATCTTGTTGAAATATATAAAAAAAACAAGACAAACGCTGTTTATCAGATGTACTACAAATCTCTCTTAGCCATGGAGGATTTCGAAGCCGCTGAAAGTCTCGTAAAGACAAAAATCAGAAGAACTCATAAAAACAGTAAAGCAAACGTATATGTCGATTTAGGCTCTTTGTATTTAAACTTTGAAATGGAAGAGGATGCGCGAGCCGCTTTTGACAAAGCCTTAGATCTTCTTCAGCCAGGTAGGAGTCAAGCTGTGAGGTTAGCAAATGCTTTCATTAAATTAGACGAATTAGATTTGGCATACGCAACATATCAGAAAGCTCAAGGCCTGGGAACCACTGATTTTCATTATGAATTCGCCAACCTACAAGGTATGAGGCGCGATTTCCAGGGAATGGTAGAGAGTTTTTTAGAACTCCTACATACAAAACCAAATTATCTACCTACAGTTCAAAATAGTTTAAACCGGAATCTGAGGTTGCAAAGTGAGCCCGAGAATGGTGAACTTGTTAGAATTGCTCTTTTGCGAGCTGCTGCAAAATATCCTGAGGATACTATTTATCCCGAGATGCTTGTTTGGCATTTTACACAAATAAAAGATTTTTCCTCTGCTTTCATACATGCAAGAGCCATTGATTTGCGACTTGAAGGAATTGGCGTGGCTCTGATGGAATTAGGAAACACAGCCGCAGCAAATAAAGATTTGCCAACCGCTGTGGAATGCTTTAAATATGTAGCTTCAAAAGGCGCAGACACACCCTATTTCTATATCGCAAGAAACGAACTTCTGCAAATTAGATTCCATGATTTAACAACTCAAATTCCTATTGATATTGAGATGCTCAAATTGCTTGAAGAGGATTATTCCGCTAGCATTATAGAGCTCGGAGTAATGGCGGAAACAGCGATTTTATTAAAAGATCAATCACACATACTGGCATTTTTTCTCGACCGAGGAGATGAAGCAATCAAGGTGATGGAAGAAGCCTTAGCAATTCCTGGGTTAAATGAGCGAATCGCAGCCGTTTGCAAATTAGAACTCGGAGATATCTATGTTTTTGAAAATTTGGTTTGGGATGCGTCGCTCTTGTTTTCTCAAGTTATACTTGATTTTAAGGATGATCCTATTGGCCATGAAGCGAAGTACAGAAATGCACGTATAAGTTATTTTACTGGGGATTTTGCTTGGGCCCAAACCCAACTAGACGCTTTAAAAGCGTCAACTTCTAAACTGATCTCAAATGATGCGATAGACCTGAGTTTATTAATTACAGATAACTTCAATTTAGATACAATTTTCGAACCTATGGAAATGTATGCTCGCGCTGACTTACTTGTTATGCAGAAAAAAAATCGTGCAGCAGTTTTAACTTTAGACACACTTCTAACAAATTGGCCTGGACATGCCCTCGAAGATGAAATCTTAATTGTTAAGGGTGATTTGGCTCTTTTAGATGGCGATATTGAATCCGCGTTAGAGTTTTATTCTGAAGTTGCAGAACTACATTTCGATGATATAACTGGGGATGATGCTTTATTTAAACTTGCCGAGATCTATGACTATGAGTTAAATGATTCTGTAAAAGCGGAGGAGTTGTATGAGAGAATTGTCTTTGAGTATTCTGGTTCTTTACATGTTATTCAAGCTCGAAAGAGGTTTAGAGAGATGAATGAAGGTGAAATTATTGAGCAATGATCTTATATAACATTACCGTTTCTGTTAATCAAGAGTGCGCAAAAGAATGGCTCGAATACATGATTAACGATCACATCCCCGCCGTGATGATGACAGGTCATTTTCGCGACTATAAATTATGTAGGGTACAAGGTGATGAGCAAGGAGGAGAGACTTACGCTGTGCAGTATTTAGCCTACTCTACTGAGGCATTCAATGATTACAATTCCGATTGTGCGCCGGCTCTTCAAGCAGATTTCTATAAAAAGTGGGGGAGTAAAGCCGCAGCGTTTAGGACCATTCTTCCCGTGCTTTTCGAAGGGAAGTGTACATTGGAGAAAAATGGTTAAACCAAAAAAACACTTAGGCCAACACTTTCTAATAGGTCCGGGGATAGCCGATAGAATTGCGCAATCTATTACATGCCACAACGGATGTAATACTGTGTTAGAAGTTGGGCCAGGCACAGGGGCACTAACGTTGCCGCTTCTTGAAAGGGGGGATTTAGATCTACACGTTGTTGAATTAGACACTGAAAGCGCAGATTTTTTAGTTACAGAGGAGTTGTTGCCTTCGGAGAGAGTTCATGGGGTGGATCTACTTTCATGGAACCCCGACATGGCGTTCCCTAACAACAAGCCTTTTATTGTAGCCGGAAACTTCCCGTACAACATCTCTTCTCAGATTCTATTCCAAGTAATAGATTGGCGAGAAAGAGTTCCCGAACTTGTTGGGATGTTTCAAAAAGAAGTGGCCCAGAGAATAGCTGAAGGTCCTGGCTCTCGTACCTATGGGATTTTAAGTGTCTTACTTCAAACTTATTACGATATAGAATACCTTTTCACAGTTGACGAGGACGCCTTTGATCCACCACCGAGAGTAAAAAGTGGAGTTATCCGACTACTAAGAAACGATATGATAGACCCGGGATGTTCCTTTCTACACTTAAAAAGAGTTGTAAAAGGTGCTTTTAACCAAAGGCGTAAAACACTTAGAAATGCACTATCCAGTGCAGGATTTGCTGAAGAAATGATTCCTAAAGAGTTCTTAAAAAAGAGAGCTGAACAACTCAGTCCCAAAGAATTTCATATACTCGCCATCGCACTGATACCTACATCGTCTTAGCTGGCGTAACTTTACACCAGATTTATTTAGTTATTTGACTCGAAAAAAAGCACTTGAAATGAGCAAGGCAACAACTTTTGGGGAGTTTATTATGGATGGTCAAGCGGAGTTCCCGTTTGTCTCAGGCCAACTTACGAGACTGCTGACAGATATCGGAGTTGCATCTAAAATTGTAAATCACCAAGTAAACCGCGCAGGATTAGCAGGCATTTTAGGAGAGGCGGGATCCACCAACATTCAAGATGAAACTCAGCAAAAATTAGATGTTTTTGCAGATGTGACTTTTATGAGGATTCTCAGTGCTGGTAGATCTGTTGCGGGCATTGGTTCCGAGGAACAAGAAGAACCCATTTTGTGTGGTGACCATGGAAAAGCTGGTAAATATATCGTGCTTATAGATCCTCTTGACGGAAGTTCTAACGTTGACGTAAACGTAAGTATTGGTACAATTTTCAGCATCCAACGCCGAAAAACACCAATGGGACAACCCTTAACCAAGCAAGATTTTCTTCAAGCTGGAACTGAACAAGTTGCTTCGGGGTATGTTTTATACGGTTCGTCCACTATGTTAGTTTACACAACTGGCTCAGGGGTTAACGGCTTTACACTTGACCCTGCAGTTGGTGAATTTTTTCTATCTCATCCAGGCATGAAATTTCCAGAAATTGGCAAGATTTATTCTGTAAACGATGCGCTTCTGAATACATGCTCAACCCCAACTAAATTATTTATTGAATCGTGTAGAGAGAATACGGAAGCTGATTTCAGAGCCCGTTACATTGGCTCTTTGGTTTCTGATTTTCACAGAAATCTTATTCACGGTGGAATCTACCTCTATCCTTCTCTCAAAGATAAATCAGATGGAAAGTTAAGGTTGCTTTACGAGTGTTCTCCTCTCGCATTTATTGCTGAACAAGCTGGGGGTCTTGCCGTTCATGATCATGGAAGAATCTTAGAAAAAACTCCGACAGATTTGCATCAACGGGTGCCATATTATGTTGGAGCGAAAAACTTAGTTGAAGCATTTTTGAAGTTTCAACTAGCAGAAAAGTAAGCTTATCTTTATCGTTCTTAAAATGCTTGATGAGAACGGACGACCTTCTAAATTTTTACCGCTGCGATAATCGTACTGAGACATTACTTCGTGCACTAAAAGAAAAATCTAACAAGATTGAATTAAACGGAGTCGTGGGCTCGGGTCTTGCATTGATTGCCGCTGGAGTATTGGAAACAGAGCTGAAAGAAGACGTAAAAAAGAGACCTCATTTATTCGTGTTTGACGATAAGGAACAGGCCGCGTACTTCATGAACGACTTAGAGCAAATCTTAGTCGAAAATCCACGACCTGTTTTTCTATTTCCCCGTTCAGCAAGGGTACCATATCAGGAAGAAATAACTGAGAATGCCAATATCGCACAGAGAGCCGAAGTGCTAAATGAAATAAATCGAGGTGGCGAAGGGTGTATCATCGTTAGCTACCCCGGCGCTTTAAGCGAAATGGTGATTACCAAAAAGGAGCTGAGTGCACAAACATTTTCTATTCATGTTGGCAACTCTTTTACACTTGACTTCCTAGATGAGGTATTCTTAGAATATGGATTTGAAAAAGTGGATTTTGTTTATGAGCCTGGTCAATATGCAATGAGGGGGGGGATTGTTGATGTCTTTAGCTATTCTTTCGATCACCCCTATAGAATAGAGTTCTTCGGAGAGGAGGTAGAAAGCATTCGCAAGTTCAATCCTGTTTCCCAGCTTAGTGTAAGCAAGCTTACAAGGGCTACTATCGTCCCCAATGTGGGCAACAAAACGCTACATGAAAGCAGGGAAGCCTTCTTTAGTTTTATCCCTGAGGATTCTGTGATTTGGATGACTGATGTGAAGAGTTGCGAGCTTGGTCTGCAGAAAGAATTAGAAAAGGCAACTGCTCATTTCGAACGGCTTGAAGGTGAGACGAAGAGAGCTCTCCCATCAGAGCTTTATCTAGATCCAGAGGTTTTTAAAGGTTTAATCGAAGATTTTTCTGTTGTTGAATTCGGTGGAGGGAAAACTTTTCCCGACAGGTTGACAGTTTCCTATGGAATGACTGAGCAGCCTGCATTTAACAAGCATTTTGACATGATCGCAACAAACCTCATTGCAAACAATAGAAATGGATATGTGAATGTAATCGTGTCTGGACAAGCTACTCAACTGGAGCGACTTCATGATATTTTTACAGATAGGCAGGATAAAAATGGTGAGAAAAGTCCAGACGTCCCGTACACGCCTATCCCCATGGAACTCAGTGTTGGATTTGTAGATAAAGATTTAAAAGTTCTCGTCTACACAGATCATCAGTTATTTGATAGATATCACAGGTTCCGCCTTAAAGATGGCTTTAGAAAAAGCAAGGAAGCGCTCACAATTAAAGAATTAATGTCTTTAGAGGTGGGGGATTTTGTGGTGCATATTGACCATGGAATAGGTGAGTTTTCTGGCCTTCATAAGATTGAGGTGAATGGCAAAGAACAGGAAGCAATCAGGCTGTCATATAAAGGTGGAGATGTACTTTATGTAAGTATTCATTCATTACATCGTATTTCTAAATTCACTTCTAAAGAAGGAACAACTCCCTCAGTGAATAAACTCGGGACTGCTACTTGGGCTAAGACCAAGGCCAAAACAAAATCTCGCGTCAAGCAAATAGCCTACGATCTTCTACATCTGTACGCCAAGCGAAAAGCAGCAGAAGGGTTTGCCTTTACACCCGACAGCTATTTACAGCATGAACTTGAAGCAAGTTTTATGTTTGAAGACACCCCGGACCAGCACACTACAACGAAAGCTGTAAAAGAGGATATGGAGAAAATCATTCCAATGGATAGGCTTGTGTGTGGAGATGTGGGGTTTGGAAAAACTGAGGTCGCTATACGTGCGGCCTTTAAGGCTGCGACCGATGGAAAACAAGTCGCAATGCTCGTTCCGACAACCATTTTATCTATGCAACACGCACGTAGTTTTGCCCGTCGGCTTAAAGATTTCCCGGTTACTGTAGACTACATCAATCGTTTCAAGACAGGAAAAGCCCTTCGTGAAACCCTAGACAAAGTTGAATCCGGTGAAGTCGATATATTAATCGGAACTCATGCTATTGTGGGTCAAAAAGTAAAATTTAAAGATTTAGGTCTGCTGGTGGTAGATGAGGAGCAGAAGTTTGGCGTGGGTGTAAAGGATAAACTGAAGACCATGAGGGAAAATGTGGATACTTTGACACTTACCGCAACTCCCATCCCCAGGACTTTGCAATTTTCTTTGATGGGAGCACGCGATTTAAGTATTATTCGGACAGCCCCACCTAACCGTCACCCCGTTGAAACTGTCGTCACTTCGTTCAGCGAGGAGCTTATACGGGATGCTATAAGTTATGAAGTGAGTCGAGGAGGTCAAGTGTATTTCGTTCACAACCGAATAGTAAACATTAAAGAAGTTGCGGGAATTGTACAAAGGCTACTTCCAGATATTAGAATTGGAATAGGTCATGGAAGAATGGAGGGTAAGGAGCTTGAAAATGTGATGGCTACGTTTATTGAAGGTGGATACGATGTGCTTATTGCCACCACCATTATTGAAAGCGGGATAGACATCAGCAATGCGAATACAATCTTAATCAATGATGCGCATAAGTTTGGTTTAAGTGATTTACACCAACTTCGTGGAAGGGTAGGTCGTTCTAATCGGAAAGCCTTTTGTTATTTAATGGCCCCACCCCTAAGCACATTGCCTTCAGAATCTAAAAAGAGATTACAAGCCTTAGAGCAATTTAGCGATCTAGGTAGTGGAGTCCACATCGCGATGCGAGATCTCGATATTAGAGGTGCAGGAGATTTGCTAGGGGCTGAACAAAGTGGATTTATTTCAGATATAGGATTTGAAATGTACCAAAGAATTCTTGCGGAGGCTGTCAATGAATTGAAAGAAAATAAATTTAACGACCTCTTCGAGGAGGAAAGGAGAGAAACAGGAAAATATGTTGAGGAAACCATCTTAGAAACTGATTTTTCCTTGTTAATACCAGACCATTATATTAGTGACATTCCTGAGAGGATTACACTTTACAGAGAATTAGACGGGCTTGATTCTGAGCACGCATTGGAAGCATTCAGAGTAAAGCTTGAAGATAGGTTTGGGCCTTTGCCTACAGAAACGGAGGAATTACTGCTCACTATGCGACTCAGGTGGGTAGCTAGAATATTGGGAATGGAGAAGGTTATTTTAAAAGCCGGAAAGCTCATAGCGGCATTTGTAAGTGAAGAAAAAAGCCCTTATTTCCAAGGACCTATGTTCGCTAGGGTGTTAAATTATCTCAAGGGAAATTCACAAGATGCCAGTATGTATCAGCGAAATGGAGCCCTTAGATTGAGAATCGAAAACATCACTTCCATTAGAGTAATGTTAGGTGTTTTTGAAGATATGGCTGGAATGACTGCCGCAGAAGCTGCAGAAATGACAAGCGGGAGAAAAGCTGCTGAAAAGGCTGGAAATAAAAAGTAAAATGGACCCTGTTAAACTTTTTAATACACTCGACGACTTTCTTGAAGGACAGGTTCTAGTCATCGATAAACCATTAGATTGGACTAGTTTTGATGTCGTAAATAAGTTGCGAGGAACGATTCGGCACACGTTTAACATTAAGAAAATAAAGGTGGGTCATGCTGGTACTTTAGATCCATTAGCAACAGGTGTTTTAGTTGTCTGTACAGGACGTAAAACAAAGACTATCGACATCCTACAAGCCGAGCAAAAAACCTACACAGGCACCATACGCCTTGGAGTTACAACACCATCTTTCGACAGTGAAACAGAGATAGATAATTATTGTGATCTAGGGATGTTAGATGTTATTAACCCTCGCTCTATTGAGAACGCTTCTACTAAGTTTATTGGGAATATAGATCAAATGCCCCCACAGTTTTCTGCAAAAAAGGTCGATGGTGTTGCTGCTTACAAAGCTGCTAGAAAAGGTAAAACAGTCAACTTAAAGCCTAAGGCGGTCACAATAAATTCTTTTGAAATCAACTCGTTTAATAAAATCGTTATTGATAAAGTTAATGGGCTCGATTCCGATCATTACAGCGTTATAGATGTGGATTTTAAGGTGGTTTGTTCTAAAGGAACGTATATAAGAGCCCTCGCAAGAGACCTGGGTAAGGAGCTAAATGTAGGGGGAACTTTGACAGCTTTAAGGCGAACGAGGAGCGGAGATTTTACGGCTGAAAAAGCATGGAATTTAACTGAATTACTCGATGCTGTCAAGTATTGTGGCACAACTGCAAAAAATGACTGAAAATACTTGACTTGAATACTGTTTTTGATTAGTTTCGCGCGCTCAGATTTCGCATCAAAAAAACCCTTGTATAATGGCTGCTCAAAGAATGAAGCTTTCGCATTTTAAATTCGATCTTCCGACCGAACAAATTGCACAATACCCCCTAGAAAATCGTGACGATAGCCGAATGATGGTGATTGATCGAAAGACTGGAGCAATCGAGCATAAAATGTTCAAGGATATTCTGGGAATGTTCGATGAAGGTGATGTTTTCGTTGCAAACGATACGAAGGTATTCCCTGCTCGTTTATACGGGAACAAAGAGAAGACGGGTGCAGTAATCGAAGTTTTCTTGCTTCGTGAGTTAAATGAAGAAGCTATGCTTTGGGATGTCCTTGTTGATCCCGCGAGAAAAATTCGTATCGGAAACAAGTTGTACTTCGGAGAAAACGATGAGCTTGTAGCTGAGGTAATCGATAACACAACTTCAAGAGGTAGAACGTTGCGTTTTTTATTCGAAGGAAGTAAATCCGAGTTTATGGCTAAGGTTGTAGAACTTGGAGAAACTCCCCTTCCACGATACATAGAACGCGGTACTGAAGATATTGATATCGAACGATTCCAAACTATTTACGCTAAAACTGAAGGAGCTGTTGCCGTTCCAACTGCAGGGCTTCATTTCTCTAAGCAACTTATGAAACGCCTTGAGATTAAGGGTATCGATATGGCATTCCTCACGCTTCATATCGGTCTGGGAACATTCCGAGAAGTGGAGGTTGAAGACATTACCAAGCACAAAGTCGATAGTGAGCAACTTATTATTGATAACAGTTGTGTCGAGCGTGTTAACCGTGCAAAAGCTGAAGGACGACGTATATGTGCAATAGGAGCTACTTCGATGCGTGCAATGGAAAATTCTGTTAGCACGACGAATACCCTTAAGCCTTATAATGGTTGGACAAACAAGTTTATTTTTCCGAAATATGACTTCCGGGTTGCAGATAGTCTCCTAACTAACTTTCACACTCAACAGTCTACACTACTTATGTTGCAATCAGCATTTGCAGGTCACGAATTGATGATGGAAGCATACAACGAGGCCATAAAAGAAGGATATCGTTTCTACGCATACGGTGACGCAATACTGATTAAGTAGTCTTTCTTTTTTGAAAGGTAATTCTACCTACCTTCGCATTATGAAGAATTTTATAACTGCCCCCGTCAACTTTGTAAGTGTGCTTTTTATCTGTCTGATCGTTTCGTTTTCAGGCTACGCCCAAACCGCAAACACCCTTGAAATAGGTGATCTCGCCCCTTCAACATCATATTCTATGATGAATGTCGATGGTACGCAAGTGTCTGTCAATGACATTAACGAAGAAAATGGAGCTTTGGTGATTTTTACTTGTAACTCATGCCCTTTCGTAGTGGGGCGTGGAGAAACGACAGAGGGATGGGAAGGAAGATATAATGGAATCATAGAGTTAGCTTCTGAAAATGGATTTGGAACGTTGCTCGTTAATTCAAATGCTGCAAGAAGAGATGACAGCGATAGCTTCGTAAAAATGAAAAGTCGCGCTATGGAAATGGAATATCTTGCGCCATACGTTCTAGATGAAGAAAGCAAGCTCGCAAACAACTTTGGTGCCCGCACAACACCTCACATTTTCCTTTTCAACTCTGATCTAGAATTAATTTACAAGGGGTCTATTGATGACAGTGTAGATAGCGCTGAGGAAGTGAAAGAGCATTTTCTTAAAGATGCGATCACGCGCACGGCAGAAGGGAAGCGCATCAAAACCAAATCCACCAAAGCAGTGGGTTGCTCTATAAAAAGAGCAAAGAGCTAAATCCTTCTTAAACCTGTTTTTTCTATAAGGGTACGTTTCCGTGCTTTTTTCGAGGATAATTTCTAACCTTATTCTTTAACATTTCGAAGGCTTTAATAAGCTTTTCTCGAGTATCCGAAGGGGTAATTACCTCATCTACGTAACCACGACCTGCTGCATTATATGGGTTCGCAAATAGCTCTGCATATTCAGCCTCTTTTTCCGCAAGTTTCGCTGTAGAATCACTCGCACCAGATATTTCTTTACGGAAAATAATTTCAGCTGCTCCCTTCGCACCCATCACAGCAATCTCAGCCGTGGGCCAACTATACACCATATCTGCACCGATATTCCTGCTGTTCATTACATCATAAGCACCGCCATACGCTTTGCGGGTAATGACCGTAATTCTTGGAACAGTTGCTTCAGAGAAAGCGTAAAGCAATTTCGCACCGTTGGTGATGATTCCATTCCATTCTTGATCGGTTCCAGGAAGGAATCCCGGAACGTCTTCCAGAACGAGAAGAGGAATATTAAAGGCGTCACAAGTTCTCACAAACCTCGCCGCTTTCTTCGAAGCGTGGATATCAAGAACACCGGCTAGAAATGCTGGTTGGTTAGCTACAATGCCGATTGAACGACCACCTAAACGAGCAAAACCGATAACTATGTTTTCTGCATAATCTTTTTGGACTTCTAAGAAAGTAGTCTCATCTGTAAGTTCCAAAATCACCTCACGCATGTCGTAAGGTTTCTGAGTGTTTTCTGGGATGATAGAATCTAATTTTACTCGTTTCTCCGTTTCTGCAGAAGAGTAGGTTAAATTCAAGGCGTTCTCCTCACAGTTTTGGGGTAAAAAAGCAAGAATCTGCTTTGCTTGATCTATAGCAGCAGCTTCGTGAGGAGCTGTAAAGTGAGTAACTCCTGACTTCGTCGCATGGGTTTTCGCACCTCCAAGTTCTTCTGAAGTCACTTCCTCGTGGGTCACAGTTTTCACAACATTGGGTCCGGTCACAAACATATATGAAGATCCCTCCACCATAAATGTAAAGTCCGTTAGGGCTGGAGAGTAAACTGCTCCTCCTGCACACGGTCCGAGAATAAGCGAAAGCTGAGGCACGACACCACTGGCCTGAACGTTGCGGTGGAAAATGTCTGCATATCCACCCAGGCTCACTACTCCCTCCTGTATCCTAGCCCCTCCACTGTCGTTCAGACCTACTACAGGAGCCCCATTTTCAAGGGCAAGGTCTAAAATCTTACATATTTTTTCAGCGTGGGCCTCGGCAAGCGAGCCGCCAAGTATTGTAAAATCCTGGCTGAAAACGTAGATGAGTCTACCGTTTACTTGACCGTAACCCGTAACCACTCCGTCTCCTAAAAATTTCTGCTTATCTAACCCGAAATTAGTCGAACGGTGAGTGACAAGCATCCCCAATTCTTCAAAAGTTCCTGGGTCTAGTAGTAAGCTTATGCGTTCACGAGCGGTGAGTTTCCCTTTCGCGTGTTGGGCTTCGATTCTCTGCTCGCCACCGCATAATAGGGCTTCAGCTCGCATAGCTTCGAGGCGCTCAGATGGCGTTTGATCTTTGTTCTGCATATAGCGAATTTACTGCATCGTCAGGAAGATTTAATATCCTTGGCCACTATTTACTACTGCTATTGAATGAATAACTGGTGCTCTTTTCTAAATGCGAACACCAATCACACAAATGTCATCAATTTGTTCCAAGTCGCCTTTCCAGTCTTCGAAAGTTTTGTAAATCATTGTCTTTTGGTCGTACATGTTATTTTCTTGGACACTCAGTAGCAAATCTCTAAAAGGTTGAATTTTAAATTTCTTGCCTTTTTCACCGCCAAATTGATCTACAAATCCATCAGAAAAAATATAGATTAAGTCGCCTTCTTGCAAATTAAATGTATGGGTAGTGTAGGGCTTTTGACTTCCATATTTTCCAATTGGTTGTCTATCTCCTTTGATTTCTATAATCTCACCATCTCTAATGATCCAAATCGGAATTCGTGCGCCCGCATATTCTAGCTGATTGCCTTCCAATGAGCACAACGCGATGTCCATTCCATCATTAACTTCGGTTCCACTTTTTTCAAACTCCTCTTTAACAATCTCCCTCGTTTTGTCTAATATTTTACCGGGTTCTGTTACACCGTATTCTCTAACTGAACGATTCAAAGCATTGTTGCAAACTACACTTATCATAGCTCCCGGGACTCCATGTCCTGTGCAATCTGCAACGGCAAATAACACTTTGTTGTTTCGTTCTTGCAACCAGTAAAAATCACCGGCTACAATGTCTTTTGGCTTGTAATAGATGAAGGATTCTCTCAATAATCTCTTTACGTTTTTCTTAGAAGGGAGAATCGCCGTTTGAATGTTTTTTGCATAAGTAATACTGTCTGTAATTTCCACAAGAAGGTTCTCCTTTTCAAAATTACTGTGTTGAAGCTGATCAATGGTGCTGCGCAATTCCATGGTTTGTACTTCAACTAAATTTTCGAGGTGATCCCGATGTTGTAGTAATTCCTGTTGGACGCGTGCTTGCACCAGCTTAAAAGAGGCCATAGAAGCAATTGTTATCAGAATGCGCAGGTCTTCTTTAGTGTAAAAGTCTTTGTCGGGATGCTCGGAATCTATAACACCCAGCACCTTCCCTTCTGAGATAATTGGAACGGCTATTTCAGACATCCCCGCAGAATCGTCTATAACGTACCTTTCGCATATCGACGTGTCTGACACTATCTCGGGTACGCCTGTTAAAACAACATTACCAACAATACCTTGACCAATTTTCAGTTTGATAGGATTTTTTATGTCTAAATCTATCGGGTTTTTAGGTCCATGAGCGGCTCGTTGCGATAAGAATTCGGTCATCATCTAATAGATATACCACACAATCTATGAACCCTAATTTTGCGATCGCGTGCTTTGCAACAGTCCAGACAACTTCATCAATTGTTCTTGCTTTCAGCAACTCCGAAGCGAACAGATTAATCACCTCTAAATAGTGTGCGTTTGTACGTAAACTATTGATGTCATTATTTGAAGTTTTGGCTCCCATTAGGATAAATATAGGCATTCTAATTCGGCTTAAAATGCGATGGCTTGTTTCGAAGCATTTAAAGGCCGTTTTTTTTAATAATTATTAAATAATCTTGATAAGTAAAACGCTTTATAAAAGCAGTTAATGCAAAATGTATAACTTGCTGTAGCAATTAAGTTGAAGCCAAATTAAGAAATGAAAATAAGAGAAATATTAAATAGGACAGATCACAGACCTTGGGCTGTCCCAAATGAAAGTTGGAAGTTTTCTCAAGAGTGGAATCATTCAATTTTTCTTCATTGGCAGGTGGAATTGAGTGAATTACAAAAATTTGTGCCGAAAGAATTAGAAATTGATCTTTTTGAAGGAAAGCCTTGGGTTTCCATTGTTGCTTTTACAATGGAAAAGATTCGGCCAAAAAACCTACCTGCTTTTCCGCCGATTTCAAATTTTGACGAAATTAATCTTCGGACTTATATAAAGTCAAACAACAAAACTGGCGTTTATTTTTTAAGCATTGAAGGTGGAACGAGATTGTCTTGTACGATTGCAAAAGGAATGTCTGAACTTCCTTATCGTTATTCAAAAATGAAACGAACTGAAAATAAATTCACATCTTCTAACCCGGTACTTAATGACGAATTTCAAATTGAATTTCAAATTGGAAAAGAAGTTACTCAAAAAACTGATCTTGACAAATGGTTGACTGAAAGGTATGCTCTTTTCCAAGATTCAGAAAAATCCATAAATGAATTTGAAATCCATCATTTAGAATGGCCTATTCATAAAGTTGACCTGAAAAAAATTAAGGTAAACTATCCAAGATTTAAAAATCTAATTACAACCAAACCGCACAAAACACAATACTCGAATGGAGTAAAGGTGATCGCTTGGGGAAAGAAGAAAAGATCTCGTACAGAAACAAAAAAATGAAAACGCATTCAAGAATATTGTCAATTTTAAACGCAAACTGTCTTGACTTTTCTATTACTGGCTTACGCACTTTTAATTTGTCAGAAGTAATCCTAGCCAAGGATCTAGAGTTTCAATTGCCCACCAATATAAGATTGGGCCATTTGGCAGAAAAAATCGTATCTGAATTAATTAAATCATCTACCAACTACAGGGTGCTTTATGAAAATATTCAGATCATTGAAAACAAGAAAACCATAGGTGAAATTGATTTTATTATTAAGGAGATTGCTTCAGGTCAGGTAATCCATTTGGAATTGGCCTATAAGTTTTATCTATTTGACCCAAGCCTTTCGTCGAAACCCATAAATAACTGGATTGGTCCCAATAGAAATGATTCTTTGAGAGAAAAATTAGAGAAATTAAAACGAAAACAATTGCCTTTGCTATACCATAACTGTGCTAAAGCAAAGTTCAATAATATAAAAATTGACGAAGTTTCTCAAGCCATCTGTTTGTTGGTTTCATTGTTTGTTCCTTATGAATACAAAGGAAGTTTCAGTCCCATTTATGAAAAAGCCATTCAGGGATTTTATTTAAATTTTGCAACCTTTGCCAGCTTAGACAATTCTGGAAAAGAATATCATTTACCTCCAAAAAAGGAATGGGGAATGAACCCTTCTGAAAATGAAAATTGGACAGACTTTACAGGTGTGGAAAATTTCATTAAAGCAAGTATGAAGGAAAAACAAGCTTCTTTGTGTTGGCAAAAATGCAAAGATTCATATTTGGCTTTTTTTATTGTGTGGTGGTAGGTGGGATGCCAAGAGCATCTGGTTGGTCCGTTAACTTTATTTATATCTTGAGGGCGCCTGTTAAAGTCTAAATTTGACAAGATGTCTCACGTAAATTTAAGAATATGCTACAAAACTTAATCTGGGCGATGGTTTTATCTTCATTCATAACCTCCTCATTAATATTTGATTTCAACAAAAAATCAGATATCCAAAGCTGGAGAATTGTAGATGATGTTGTTATGGGAGGCAGGTCTTACGGTAACTTTAGTTTAAATGCTGAGGGTCACGGTGTTTTCGAAGGTGAGATATCATTGGAGAACAATGGAGGGTTTTCGTCTGTACGTTATCGGTTTGAAAAAACTCAAATCATGGACAACACCATGATTGGTTTAAAACTTAGGGGTGACGGCAAAAATTATCAATTTAGAATTAAATCTAACACAGGAGATTATTATTCTTTCATCATGCCATTCTCAACATCAGGAGAGTGGCAAGAAATCGAAATTCCGCTAAAAGACATGTATCCCTCTTTCCGAGGAAGAAAATTAGATATGCAAAATTTTTCAAGCGATTATTTTACAGAGATTGCCTTTTTAATCGGAAATAATAAGCGTGAAAATTTTAAACTTGTTATTGATAGAATTGAACTAAAATAATCTTCAAGAGTTTCCGAAATTTATAACCCAAACATGAGTCACAAAAATCTTTTTAAATCTGAAAGACTCGGGTTTCGAGTTTGGACTAAAGGAGATCTGCATGAATTTGCTGAAATAAATGCCGATAAAGATGTCATGGAACATTTTCCAAGACCCCTGACAATTGAAGAAACCGAAGAATTTATTGATCGACTTATAGCCCATTACACCAAACACGGATACCAATATTTTGCAACTGAAGTTTTAGAAACGCAGAAGTTAATCGGTTTTGTCGGATTGGCATTTCAGAGATATAAGACAGAATTTAGCCCCGCTTCGGATATTGGATGGCGGTTGAAGAAATCGGCTTGGGGAAAAGGATATGCAACGGAAGGGGCTAAAAGATGTTTAGAATTTGCTTTTGAAGAGTTGAATCTCAAGAAAGTGTTTTCCGCTTGCAGTAAAAAAAATCTCAAGTCAGAGAATGTCATGAAAAAAATCGGCATGGAGAAAATGGGGGAGTTTAATCACCCTAACTTGAAAAAATATCCGGAATTAGAAAAATGTGTTTGGTATGAAATAACATCTTAGTATGGCTGGTAAATTGAATCTTTATAAATCTAAGAAAATGAAAAAGAATTACTGCGCACTTATAGCTATGGGTCTTCTCAGCTTTTTTTCCTGTGACAACTTAGAGCACAATACTGATAAAGGAAATAATATCACTACTGAAACAATGCAACTCTCAGTTGAATCAGAGCCACAAAAAGAAAATCAAAGACGCGAACCTCACCCGTATGGAGGTTGGTATTGCCCTGACAATCTCTATGGTTTTCCAGTTGTAGATTTCTTAGATTGGGCAGATGTGCCAGTCGTTAATGGGAGAATGGCAACTCAGGAAGAAACATGGAATGGCTCATCATTAATCTTCATTGATATGGAAAAATATCCCGACGCCAAGCCCATGGATATCATAACTCCAAAACTAGCTCGGTATTACAACGACTATACACAAAACGATGAGTTGATTATCGTAATACAAGCAGTAACAGTAGAGAATGATTCAATTGTAGGGTTTAGGTATATCAACGGGGGGAATGGTAGCGCAAGATTTAATGAAGTAGACTTCCTCACTGATTCTGAGGTTGAGAACCTAAAGTCTTCGCGTTTTATTTCACAGACCATAGCTATAGATGCAAAAGCGAAAGATATCTATAAGGTCATCACAGATTCCATTTACGCAACTCGTTTGGGTGCGGGTTTCAATGAAAAAGCAATCTATGACTCTGATTGGAACCGCGATTCGAAGGTTGTCGTTAAGGATGCGACCGGTGTTGTTTTGCGGACAGGTAGATTAACCGCTGTTTGGCCTAACTTATATATTCAAATAGACTACAATTTCGATGGAGTGAATTACGTCGAAAAGTTGTTTCTCTCTTCCGATGAAGAAGGAGAAAGCACAGAGCTGATTCTTGTCTCGGGTCCTTTTAACGATGACTTTAACGAGCAAAAGAAGAGTTGGAATAGCTGGGGTTATACTTTGAAAGTCCTAAGCGAACAAAGAAAATGGATTGGGATATAATTGACTTTTTCATTGCTGGTGCACTTTTGTCTAGTGCGGGATTCGCTTTGAGAACTGTTTTTTTTAAAGTTACTCCTGTTCGAAAACAGGTTGTATTTACGATAATTATCCTGTTGACTTTGATTCTAATTTGGGTTGAATTGGCGGTTGGGATATTGTAGGTAGAAATCCCTGCTAACTATCTCTCTAGCTCTATCTTTGCGTCATGCACAGAACACAAACTTGTGGCGAATTGCGCCTAGAAAATACAGGTTCATTTGTTACTCTTTCTGGTTGGGTCCAAAAGGCGCGTGACTTGGGGGGGATGACGTTCGTAGATCTTAGGGATAGATATGGAATTACTCAGCTTGTTTTCAATATGGAAACCAGCGAGGAGCTATGTGAGAACGCTAGGAAGCTGGGGCGTGAATACGTGATTAAAGTCTCAGGAAATGTTATCGAGAGAGAGAGCAAGAATAAAAATAATCCTACTGGGGAAATTGAGATAGAGGTAAGCTCGCTTGAGGTTCTGAATGCAAGTAAAATTCCTCCGTTTACGATCGAGGATGAAACAGATGGTGGAGATGATTTGAGGATGCAGTACCGCTATCTAGATCTTCGTAGAAAACCCGTGCAAGCTAATATTATGCTTCGCCACAGAGTGGGAATGGAGACTCGAAAGTATCTGGATTCCGTGGGGTTCATAGATGTGGAAACACCCTTCCTGATTAAGAGTACACCTGAAGGGGCGAGAGATTTCGTGGTGCCGAGCAGGATGAATCCTGGACAGTTTTATGCCCTTCCACAAAGCCCTCAGACATTTAAACAGCTTCTTATGGTAAGTGGTTTCGATCGCTATTATCAAATCGTAAAATGCTTCCGTGACGAGGATCTTAGAGCAGACCGTCAACCGGAGTTTACGCAGATAGACTGCGAGATGGCTTTTGTAGAACAAGAGGACATTTTAAACACATTTGAGGGTATGGTAAGACACCTCTTCAAAGTGGTTCTTGATGTGGAGATCGAAGACTTCCCTAGAATGGACTATGACGAAGCCATGCGTCTCTATGGGTCGGATAAGCCAGATGTGAGGTTTGGGATGGAGTTCGTGGATATGTGTAATGTAACTCAAGGTAAGGGGTTCGGAGTCTTTGATTCTGCGGAGACAGTGCTCGGAATTGTGGTTCCTGGAGGAGCTGAGTTCACACGAAAAAAGTTAGACAAGCTCACGGACTGGGTGAAGCGTCCTCAGATAGGGGCTAAAGGGTTAATTTATTGTCGAATCAACGACGATGGCACTACGAAAAGCAGCGTAGACAAGTTTTTTGACGAAGAAGCTAGAGCAGGTTGGACTCAAGAAACATCTGCGAAAAAAGGGGACCTTATACTTGTCCTTTCTGGAGATTTAGACAAAACAAGAAAGCAGCTGGGGGAATTAAGACTATATCTCGGATCAGAACTGGGTTTGCGCGACTCGAAGGTTTTCAAACCTCTGTGGGTCATGGACTTCCCGCTACTCGAATGGGACGAAAACACTGAGAGGTACCACGCTATGCACCATCCGTTTACGTCCCCTAAGCCAGACCAACTTAGCCTCATCGACACCGAACCAGGAAAGGTGAAAGCAAATGCTTACGACATGGTCATCAATGGTGTAGAAATAGGTGGTGGGTCTATTCGAATTCACAATCGAGATCTGCAAGCGAAGATGTTCGACTTGCTTGGGTTCACACCTGAAGAAGCGAAAGCTCAGTTCGGATTCCTCATGGACGCATTCCAATACGGAGCGCCACCACATGGAGGGTTAGCCTTAGGTTTCGACAGACTTTGCTCTATGTTCGGAGGGTCTGACTCCATCCGTGACTTTATTGCCTTCCCTAAAAACAACTCAGGACGTGACGTTATGATTGACGCACCTTCGCCTATTGACGAAACGCAATACTCAGAACTCGAATTAAAAACCACATATAATCCCAACAAATAATGTACCCTACTGAAATGGTTGCCCCAATGAAAGCTGAGCTGGTTGATGCTGGCTATAAAGAACTTCTTTCCGTAGCTGAAGTAACGGAAGCGTTAGATAAATCAGGAACTACCCTTGTAGCTATTAATAGCGTTTGTGGTTGCTCCGCAGGCTCTATGCGCCCAGCTATGATTATGGCGCTCGCCAATGAGAAACTTCCAGATAACCTCACGACTTCTTTCGCTGGATACGATATCGAAGCTGTAGCCCACGTTCGTAAATTCATGCTACCTTACCCCCCATCTTCTCCGAGCATCGCTCTTTTTAAAGATGGAAAGATAGCGATGATGGTGGAGCGTCATCACATCGAAGGAAATACTGCTGAAGCTATCGCAGATCATCTCAAACAGGCATTCAACGAATTCTGCTAGAGATAACTAGAAGCAAAAAGAAAAGAATAAAAAAGAGAAATGGCACGCATACTCACTGGAATACAGAGTACAGGTACTCCCCACCTAGGGAATATTCTCGGTGCGATAAAGCCTGCCATAGATCTAGCTAACGATCCTTTAAACGATTCGTTTCTGTTTATCGCTGACATGCATTCGTTAACACAGATAAAGGACGCAGAAAGGCTAAGGAGTAATACCTACGCGGTGGCTGCAACCTGGATGGCTTGTGGATTAGACACTTCAAGAAGTGTGTTCTACCGCCAAAGCGACGTGCCTGAGGTTACGGAGCTTGCTTGGTATTTACAATGCATCTTTCCATACTCTCGCATGACTCTAGCCCACAGCTTTAAAGACAAATCTGATAGGTTAGAGGATGTAAACGCCGGACTCTTTAGCTATCCCATGCTGATGGCTGCGGATATTTTACTTTATGATGCAGAGAAAGTCCCTGTAGGTAAAGACCAAATGCAGCATCTTGAAATGACACGAGACGTAGCTTCAAGATTCAATCATAAATTCGGAGAAACGCTTGTTCTTCCAGAAGTATTATCGAGCGAGTCGACGATGTACGTTCCTGGAACCGATGGTGGTAAGATGTCTAAGTCGCAGAACAATACCATCAACATCTTTGACGATCCTGCTGCGCTCAAGAAGGTTATTAATAAACAGCTTGTCACAGACGCAACACCACTTGAAGACCCTAAAAATCCTGACTCGGCAATAGTGTACAACCTTTATAAACTTATCGCTTCAGAATCTGATGCTCAGGAAATGTCTGCTGCATTACGTGCAGGAGGATATGGTTGGGGGCATGCCAAGAAGGCGCTCTTAGAGGCATTAGTAGATGGATTTGACTCTGAAAGAACGCGCTATAACGAGCTTATTTCTAACCGTGAAGAAATAGATGTCGCTCTAGCTAAAGGTGCAGAACGCGCCCGTGTTGTTGCTTCAGAAGTCCTCTCGAGGGTGAGGGGAAAGATTGGGTACTAATCTAAAATCTCAGCTCCGTACTTGGTTTGGAATTTTCTGTAGAGTTCTCGTTGTCTGTTATCGAGATCGATGGTACGGCCTCCGATAAAGGCGTGGGTGAGATGGTTCGTTCTGATATCTAAAGCGTCGCCAGAGGAAATAAACAAAGTAGCGTCCTTGCCTCTTTCAATCGTTCCATAAGTATCATCAATACCTAGAATTTTCGCAACATTTCGAGTTAAAGACATGACGGCTTGTTCCTCGGTAAGACCATATTTTCTTGCAGTTCCTGCATAGAAAGGAAGGTTTCGCGTATTCATTTCCGTCATCCTTGCGTCGACCTGAAGACCAAATAAAACCCCTTCATCTGCAAGGAGTTTCGGCAGTCGAAAAGGAAGATTGATATCGTCCTCGGGAAATCTCGGTAACCTGTGAACGCTCGTGAGTAAAACGGCAACATCATTCTCCCTGAGCATATCTGCTACAAGGTGAGCATCATAGCCCCCGACTATGACAAGTCGCTTAATCCCTATCTCTCGCTTAAAATGGACGGCTTCGGTGATGGCGCGAACATCTCTCGCGTGAACGTAAAGAGCGAGAGAGCCATCGAATAGGCCACGCATCGCTTCGTGCTTGACATCCATCACCGAATTTGATGATAGTTGATCGGGACGAGACAGAGCGTAGGCACGTGCATCTGAAAAGTAACGGTCTATTTCATGCTTAGCTTGCTCGTAGGTTTTGCGCTTTCTCAAATCAATTTTGCCATCGAGAGCGTGTTTGTGATGCGTCGAAGGCCAATTTAAATGAATACCGTCCACCATTTTTATGGCGGCGTCCTCCCAATTCCATCCATCGAAATGAACGACTCCAGAGGCTCCTGATATAACACCACTACGGGGAGTAATTTGTCCCAAAAGGACGCCGTTAGTTCGAACAGTTGGGGTAATCTCCGAGTCGGTATTAAAGGCTATTATTGCGCGAACGTTGGGGCGGAATGTGCCAACTTCGTATTGATCTTGAGTCGCACGGACAGCACCTATTTCCTGAAGACCTAAAGTGGTGTTTGACACGATAAAGCCCGGATATATTTGCTGGCCCACAGCGTCGATAATGTCGTCGTACATGCTCTTATCAGCTTGAAATGTCCTTCCAACAAAATCTATTTTTCCGTTGCGAAATCCTATCGCCGCGTCATCAATGGCGTCGCCTGTGCCAAGGTGGGCGGTACCTCCGAGGATGAGAATGGAACGTGCTTGGGCTGGAGCAGGAGTCTGCTGAGAAAGAGATGGGGTAGTCATTAGACCGGCCAGAATAAGTAATAATATAAATCTCATGGCTTAGTTGTTTTCCTCAGTTACAGTGTCACAATGGTAGTGGGTTCGGATAGCCTCGGATGGAACTCGAAGCTTCCCCGGTGGCTTATTACTACCGGAGGCAATCATTTTCTTTGTGAGGCGAGCGCGTTCTAGCCGGATAGCTTCCCTCAGTTCTTTATCTAAACTTAAACTATACAGACATTCCCCCTCGACATAGGTTCGGGTAGCTTGGGCATTCATACTCAAAGGGTTTTCATCCCAAACCACAATATCCGCATCTTTCCCCACCTTAATCGAACCCGTCATATGATCTATATGCAAGAGTTTTGCCGGATTGAGGGTGACAAATTTCAAGGCCTCCTCTTCGGATACTCCTCCGTACTTCACCGACTTCGCAGCCTCTTGGTTCAGGCGACGTGCCATCTCTGCATCGTCGCTATTAATGGCGGTAGTAATACCCTGGCCATGGAGGACGGCTGCATTGTATGGAATCGCGTCTTTTACTTCATACTTGTATGCCCACCAATCACTAAACGTCGATCCCCCAGCGCCATGTTCTTTCATCTTGTCGGCGACTTTATAGCCTTCAAGGATGTGAGTGAAGGTGTTGAGGCGGAAATTCATCGAGTCGGCAACGTGCATCAGCATATTTATTTCGTCTTGTCTATAGCTATGACAAGTCACAAACCTTTCCTCGCGTAAAATTTGAAGAAGAACATCAAGCTCTAAATCATGTCTAGGCTCCACGGGTCCAAGCCCCGCTTTAAGGTCACGCTTCTTAGTGTTAGCAAGTTCGTGCCTATACGATATGAAGGACTCTCCGTATTCACGAGCACGGATAAATAGATCGTAGAACACCTGCTCGACCCCCATTCTCGATTGCGGAAAGCGAACCTTTTGCGCATCGCCCCAATTACTTTGCTTCACGTTCTCCCCAAGGGCGAATTTGATAAATGGCGTTGCGCCCTCGTAAAGAAGCTCCGTAGGAAGTGAGCCCCAACGAAATTTAATAATCGCACTTTGGCCTCCTATGGGATTTGCCGAACCGTGAAGAAGTTGAGCGCAAGTAACACCCCCAGCTAGTTGCCTGTATATATTCACGTCCTCACTATTCAACGAATGACCTATCCAAACCTCCGCACTGCTTGCCTGTGTTGCCTCATTCACACCTCTCTCAATTGCGATATGTGAGTGTTCATCAATAATCCCGGGCGTAACATGCTTGCCCCTTCCATCAACTTCTTCTATCTCTACATCTGTCCCAAGAAGTTCTTTCACATTAAGCCTCGCCCCTACTGCCGCAATTTTTCCGTCGTAGATCAACACGTCCGCTTCCTCTAAAATTCCTTCCTCTTCACAAGTCCAAACAGTAGCTCCCCTCACAACAACCGCTTTCATTACAGCGTTCTCTTGAGCAGTTTTTAATGGCGAACCGTATGCTGTAAAAGGGTAAAATACATCGCCAAGTGGTTCTGATTTTTCGGAAATAGAGTCTTCGATTAGAACTTCAGCCAGTTCATCAGACACAGGTTCTGAAGCATCGACTTTAACGGCACTCCACGTAGTCAACTTCCCGTTTGGCATTATAGCTGTTCCTTCCCAAATTCTGCTATCCATCCATACATTTCCAGTGAGTCGAAGTGGTCCTTCGTCTAAATCAAAACCAAAGACTATGGTTCTATTGTCGAGTGAAATTGTGACCTTCTGCTCTGTTGAATCATTGATTATCTGGGTGGCTTTAATATCTTCTGTGACTACAATGTGCTTGATTTCGTCACCATACCCGCTTAGTGAGATATCGTAATCTCCTGAAACATCGACTTCATTGCGGTCGTGCATAATGGTTGGAATACCGCTTACCCAATGCTCTACGAGCTTTGTCTCGGGTTCGAAAATAGGCCCGTCAGAAACGATGATGTTCGCGCGAAGGCCAGGTCGAATGGCACCTACAATATCCGAAACACCTAGCAGAGACGCAGGGAGTTCTGTCATCGCACGGAGGGCAATATCGGCAGGAAGGCCTCGCTGTACGGCGATGCGTACGGCGGGAAGAAATTCCGAGGGGCTCTTTAATCCATGGGCGGTAAGGCAAAACTCAATACCGGTGTCATTTAATATGGAAGCATTGCTAGGGGCGAGCTCCCAGTGTTTTAGTTCTGTTAAAGAGATAAAGCGAGCTAAAAATAAGTCGCTGAGATCGTAAGGTGTTGGGAATTTTACGGGGACGATTAATGTCGCTCCGGATTCTTTTATAGCCGAGGCACGCTGATAGCTATCGCCACCGCCAAGAAGTAGGTAGTTGAGGTTAAATTCATTTGCTACGACTTCAGCGCGGAGGATATCCTTCCACGAACCAGCTGAAAAAACAGAGGGGAGATTCGAGTTTGAGTTGAAAACCTCGAGAGAAAGATTGGTCCCGCCAGAGAGGCCTCGTAGAGAGGCATCAGCATACCAAGAGGCGTCGAGATGGGTTTGGCGTAAGAGGGCTGTGGCGCCCATTAACGAACTTGGATACGACTGACGAGAAGATCCTTTGCGGAAACTGAAATGTGTGGAGGCAAGTGGGCGAAGCATTGACTCGCGGGCATCTTCAATGGGCATTACAAGTGCCCCAGATCCACGGACAATTCCGTCTGGCACGTGGGTGAGAACAGCCCCAAAACCTGCTTCGCGAAGCGCTTTGGCAGTTTTAGAGTCTGGGATAAACTTCTCGTATGCGTCTATTTCTGGACGAACGGACTGATTCCAACCATAAGCTCCTTTAATATTGGTTTCATATTGCGGGGTGCGTGACCATCCCGCAGGCTTCACTTCCGGAAGGCCGTATGACGAATGAAGATCGACAAAAGACGGGTATAGATGGTATCCTGTGAGGTCAAGTCTGACGACAGCCCCTGAAACTGTAGAATTCGATGCGGCCGAACCCGATTTTACTTCAAGGATCTTCCCACGGAAAAGCACAACTGTGGCATCATTAAGAACCGTTGAAGCATCAACGTGAACGGTTGCATGTTCCAGTACTGTTTTTACAAGATGTTTATCTAGCGTGCCGTTAGTTGGGAATGTTGAAGAAGCTGGGGTTTGGGCTAAAGTGACGGGAGAAAAAAGACCGGCAAAAAAGACTGCAAAAGAAACTATAAGTAATTTGTGCATGTTGAGCTAAAGAGATTGCAAAATAGAAGAGCAAGTTAATGATTGCAGGAGTAACTTGCGCTAGCATTTTTAAGCATCTGAAAAAACCATGGCAAGTAATAAATTTCCCACCACTGTTTACGCTGAAATGACACCCAATCCTGCAACAATGAAGTTCGTGGTGGATAGAAAATTAGTTTCTGGATTGAATCAACTTGATTTTCATAATGTAAAAGAGGCTATGGTTTGTTCTCCACTTGCTGCAGAACTTTTTAATTTCCCTTTCGTTGTGGGCGTTTTTATCAGTGGAGAAATCGTTTCTGTAACTAAAGATGAGTCGCTAGGATGGGAGATGATCGTAATGCAGCTTAGGGAATACATCCGTGAGTGGCTAATGGATAATGAATTCGCCGTGGAGGAAGATAAAATATCTGAACTTTCTGAACTTGTTGACGGAATTGACCAAGAAGGAAAATCAGCGGTATCAATAGATAAGCTTATTGAATCCGAGAATATATCACCTTCTGAATACGATAAACAAATAGGAGAACTTCTGAACGAATATGTAAGACCTGCAGTCGAACAAGATGGGGGGGCAATCGATTTTGTTGGGTTTAAAGATGGTGTTGTTTATGTTCAATTGCGTGGTGCTTGTGCCGGATGTCCATCGTCTACAGAAACTTTAAAGGGCGGTATAGAAACCTTATTAATCTCAAAAATTGAAAGCGTTAGTGAGGTTGTTGCGATAGCTTAACGTCCAAATACTCTTTACAAATAGTGATTCGGATGTAAAGCTGATGTCACTTCTGACGACAACGTAAGCCATTTTTAATTCACTATATTTAGAAAATCAAATCTTTTGCTCTCATATTCAGCATATTAATAGCTTTCAGCTTTTCCTCTCTTTTAAGCCAAACCCCCTCTTCCCGAGTCCTTGTGATCGGAATAGATGGCGTAAGGTCCGATGCGCTTACTGCAGCAAATACTCCCAACATAGACGCGCTAATGAGCGCTGGTGTTTATAGTCCTGACGCCCAGAACGACGACATTACCATTAGCGGTCCAGGTTGGTCGGATATTCTATGTGGAGTGCGTTCAGACAAGCATCTTGTTGTAGATAATAGTTTTTCGGGAAGTAATTACGTTGATTATCCATCACTGTTTCAGAGAATAGAAAATACATATTCAATTGTAAATACTGTCTCTATATGTCATTGGGCGCTCATTAACGACTATATAGTAGATACAGATGCTGATGTGATTGTGAACGTGGGGGCAGATCTTGAAGTTAGAAATGCAGCTGTCAATCAATTAGGAAACTACGATCCCCACGCAATGTTTATTCATTTCGACGACGTCGATTATGCAGGACATGGATATGGATTTAGTCCTGACGTGACTCAATACATGTCTGCCATTGAGCAGGCCGATACTCATGTAGGAACTGTGCTAGCGGCTTTATATGCTCGTCCAAATTACACACAGGAAGATTGGATCGTTATTGTTACTTCCGATCATGGTGGTTTGGGATACAGCCATGGAGGAAACTCTATGGAAGAAAGAAATGTCAGTTTTATCGCCTCGGGACCTAGTGTAACTCCTATGTTGGTGGAAAAAACAATCCTTGAGGTTAATCCGCCACCTGTAAACTGCCTTGGAGGAGCGGAACAGAGCTATATTTTCCCACAAACAGTAATGTAAACGTACTCCCTAATGAAGATTTAGATAGCGTCGTAGAACAAGATTTTTCTGTTGAAATAAGGGTGAGAACAAATGAGACTCCGGATGTGGCGATTATAGGAAACAAAGATTGGGATTCGGGGTATAATCCTGGTTTTGTGTTTTCATTTGAATACCCAAACGGGCCCGCTTGGAAAGTTAATATTGCAGATGGAGTGACCAGAGCTGACGCAAACGGCTCAGCCGGCATTGATGACGGAAAGTGGCATACTCTGTCTGCTACATTTGACCTTGACGGGTTGATGCGCCTTTACACTGACGGTGTGTTCCTGTCTGAGGTAAATATCTCTAGTGTGGGAAACCTTAACGCCGAATCAGGCCTGATGATAGGCGCCGATTTAAATGGAGCATATCAGTACAACGGAAGTCTCGCAGAGGTAAGGATTTGGGAAACTCTTGTAAGCGATGAAGATATCGCTGCTTGGGCGTGCTCGTCTGTTGACTCAAATCATCCCAATTGGAGTAGCCTTGCTTCGTATTGGAAAATGGATGACAACGACGATTACCTTTCAAATAGCAGCCCCAACAATCCATTTCTCGATGCCTCTGTAAATGGAGCGGAATGGCAAGTAGCTGATTCGACAATAACTTACGACTATTCGGAAACGCCTCGTCTTGTAGATGTGCCGGTTACAGCGATGACACACTTGAATATGGACATTTTGCCCGAATGGGATCTTGACGGAATTTCCTGGGTAGGCTCATGTGCTGTCACGGAGGATTGTTATTGTTTAAATGATGTAAATGGTGATGGGGTAATTGGCGTCGCAGATATTCTTCTGATTTTGTCAGAATTCGGATGCACATTTGGATGTGCGGCTGATACAACATCTGACGGCAGCGTAAACGTAAACGATTTACTGTCTATCCTAACTGTGTTCGGACAGGCGTGTGAAATCTAAAGTCTTGTTTTGGAACGAAAGATCTTGCGATGACATATTCATAAATCCGATAGGGTTGTCCGTGCCAGGAGTATAAAAGTTCCCCAAGTTGGGGAAAATATCTGTTAAGGAAGATGCAGGTACACCCATCCACATAGCAAGTTCGGCGAAATATGAGTCAGTGGAAATGTCTGGGATTACGACATTTTTATCAACAACACGATCTCCTTGAAGGTCAAGAGAAGGAACTTTTCCGTAGATCTGACTACCATTTACAGCCCCTCCGAAAACCAATGAGTGTCCACCCCAAGCATGGTCAGTTCCACTCCCGTTAGAGGTGATCGTTCTTGCAAAGTCTGAGATTGTGAAGGTCGTCACCTTTTCTGCTGTTCCTAATTCATCCATCGCTTCATAAAAAGACCCTATTGCACCACTTAAAAGAGAAAGCAAATTGTTGTGGTTGTTGAGGAGATCCTCGTGTGTGTCAAACCCACCAAGCTTGACGTAATATGTTTGCCTTTCCATTCCTAAGTTGCCCGATACAGCAATACTCTGAGCGACCCTTTTCATTTGATTAGAAATATCTGTATCCGCGAATTTTGTCGTGAGAGGTGAAAGGTTATCTATCGCGTCAGTAAAAACGTTGGGTAGATTTGAGAGAGCAAACTCATCAATTTTATTTCCTGATTGCCAAAAGTTTGAGCCCGCGAGAGAGATATTCATCGACACATCTTGGTTCGTATTTCCCGATGCAAGGATATCCGCAACCTTACCGCCCCAACCATTTTCCATTCTCGATTGTGGGAGTGAAGTTTGCCAATGTCTAGATTGGTCCGAGTGAGATTTTAACCCCAGCGGAAGTAGCGCTTTACCGGCTAAGATTTGAGTCTTTGTCACTGGCTCCACCAACGTTCCAACATTAGAAATTACCGCCGCATTGCCCAAGTTAAATAAATTAGCTACTTCTGGCATTGCTGGGTGCAAGCCATATTTTATCCCGTCTGTATCTGTATAATTAAGTGGGATTAGATCTCCTGAGGGTAAGGCCAAATTAGATCTCGAAGACGAGTAAACGTTGTATGGTTCTGACGAAGTCGGGACAACCATATTGTATGAGTCATTTCCGCCCGCTAAAAGAATACACACAAGCGCTTTATAGTCATCCGGTCGAGAAAGGGTAGTGAGTGAATTCATCATCCCTAGGCTGGTAAACGATGAAAGGAATGCCGTAGAACCCAAAGCTGCACAACTTGTTGTGCCTATGAATTTCCTTCTTGAAATTTTTCTCTTCGTTGAGTTTTTTGCTGACATGTAGATCACTTTTCAATTATGTACTCAGGTGTCATCAGAAATTAGCAGATGATAACGCTCAAGTCTTTTTTATATCGTAAAAATTAATTCAAGATAACTCTTCTATATGACGGTTGCTCAGCTTGTAAGTTTAACTGAAATAAGTAAGCACCTCTCGGAAGGTCACTCACATTTATTGTTGTTTCGTTTTGTAGATAGCATCTGCGGACTAATCTGCCTGAATTATCTCTAATAAAAAGTTCGCCTGAACCCACGCCATTTTGAATAATAATATGAACATCTGTAGAAGCGGGAGATGGAAAAACCATAAAATCTCCATCTAAAAGTTCATCAACAGAAACCGCAGATATGTTTACTGAGAAACAAACCTCCTCACCCGAACATCCTCCACTGTTCGTTTCAGTGACGCATAAAGATCCTGCTCCTCCTCCCCACCATGACACATTTACGTCTGAAGTCCCCTCACCATCTGTGATATCTCCACTGGTACTTACCCAATCATAGGTGCTTCCAGAAGTATTCGGGTAAGAATATGAAAATAGCATGTTTGCGGTGGGATTCACTTCACCGGATATTTCAAACAGAGTTATGTAGTTACATAGTGATGAATTGGGAATTGCGTTGGGTTCGTAGTTACATGCATCGGGGTCATTACAACCAATCCCTTGACATTCGCAGGATGGCTGTATCTCATCGTTTATAGAATTCTCATAGCCATCATCACAAGGGTCCCCAGGTAATATGCAAGTTGAATCCTCAATTGTCGCATCAATGTCAAAGTTACATGCCATAGAGTTCATACATCCAGCACAACTTAAATAATCACAGGATCCATCATCAACAGTTGCGATAGAATTGTAATTACATGCCCCTTCTTCTATACAGCCATAGCATGTGTAATCACAATCCATACTATCGTCTGTCGCATTTGGTTCATAGTTACATGCTTCTGGCTCGGAACACCCTGTTATTTCAAATTCATCACAAACTCCATCTCCGTCAGAATCGTTTACACATTCACCATCTAGATAAGGGTGGGCAACCTCCAAAAGGCCTGGACATGATTGCGCTAAATTGGTTTGGTCAGCATTAATAAACGTTTGAATACACGTCTGAAGGGACCAATCTCCACAAGTTGTTACTTGAGCAATTAAAATACTTAACTCCACTCCAGCTAAGGCATTTGGAGGAATTCCTAGAACAAAAACTGTTCCGTCATTCGTGGAGGTCGAGCAAATTTCATCCCCTCCAGGCATACCTATATGCTGGGGTAGTAAACCAACAGCGTCACCACTTGTCATTCCTATTGTCCAATAAGTGTCGAATTCCCAGTCTGGGAAAGTGCTCCAAAAAGCTGTTGTATTTGTAGCGTCCATTATAGTACTTCCACTAACTGGATTGTGACATCCGCACGGAGCATCGATAAACATAGGGGGAGTATCGAGAGCTTCTACATCTGAAAATAAAGCGCTAATTGCGTCGTTCTGATTTGTAAAATTCGCGTAAACACGATATGTACCAAAGAATTCTAGGTCGCTCCCTTCCTCTAAAAACATTGTGTCTAATTCAACTGTATATCCCGTAAACTGTGCGTTTACAGTTGTGTAGTTCATTGAAATAAAAAACGTAGACACCGCTAAAATCTTACACAAATTATTCATTTTATTCCATCTTTATTTGGCACACAAGTTAGTGAATCCAAGAGTAAATTATCATGCTTTTCTTAAAGTCTACGAGTTCATGCCCTCTTCTATAGCTTCAGCCTCAATAGGGATGTGTGCCATGAGGTCAACGAACCCATTTTCCGTGATTACGATATCATTCTCCAAGCGTATTCCCAGACCTTCTTCAGGGATGTAAATTCCTGGCTCACATGTGAACACATTTCCTGCTTGTATAGGATTTTGCCAATGTCCTACATCGTGAACATCTAAACCTATAAAGTGAGAAGTTCCGTGCATAAAAAACTTTTTATAGGCAGGAGAGGATGCTGATTGTTTAGATACGTCATGCTTGTCTATGAGCTTCAGCTCGAGTAGTTGCTTCGTCATAAGCTCCCCTACTTGCTTGTGATATTCATGTAAACTAACGCCAGGTCTGAGTAGTTTCATTGCATCTTGCATAACTGAATAAACTGAGTTATACACCGCTCGTTGCCTATCTGTAAATTTTCCATTAACAGGTATACTCCTGGTCATATCTGCTGCGTAATTGCCATATTCAGCGCCCACATCCATAAGCACCACATCGCCGTCTTTACATTCTTTATTGTTCTCAACATAATGCAGTACACAAGCGTTTACACCACTCCCGACAATTGGTGTGTAGGCAAACCTTCTCGAACCTCTTCTAATAAATTCATGAAGAAATTCTGCTTCAATTTCATACTCCATTACTCCCGGCTTTACAAATTGAAGTACTCTTTCAAGTCCTGCTTTTGTAATGTCACAAGCGCGTTGCATTTGCAAAATTTCCGTCTTGTGCTTTACTGCTCTTAAATCATATAGAAGAGGAGCTGTTCTTTCCGTAATATGATTTGGGTATTTTTCTCTGATTCTAGTGTTTTCACGTAACTCACGGGTTTCAACAAGTGTACTCGCGCGAGTGTGGGGGTTGTCGTTCAAGTAAAGTACTTCTGCTTCTGCCATCAGCCTGTGAAGCGTGCTTTCGAATGCTGATAACCACTGAACGTTATGAATGCCTGTAGATTCTCTTGCCTCTTTTTTAGTAAGTTTCGCACCATGCCAAACTGCGAGCTCCTCACTTGTCTCAATTGTAAACAAAATCTCTTTATCTACATCTGAATGAGCATCTGGGAAAAGAAGTAAGATTGTTTCCTCCTGATCTACTCCACTCAAATAAAAAATATCAGTTGCCTGAATAAAAGGCATCGTTCCATCAGCACTCGTTGGATAGATATCATTTGAAAAAAATAGGCTTAAGCCTTTAGAATCTAACTTGTCAGCTAACGCCTTTCTATTGCGTGTGTATAACGCAGATGGTAATTTTTCGTAACGCATAGCCGCAAGTTACTACCTTCGAGGCATGAGCAATAGTATTTCTACAAATAATGCACCTAAGCCTGTGGGATCTTACCCACATGCAAGAAGAGTTGGTGGACTTTTATTCTTAAGTGGAGTCGGGCCGCGTATAGCTGGTTCAGGGACAAACGATAGCAAAGTGCCTGGTTTAGAACTTTCCGCGGACGGGGAGGTTATAAGCTATGATATTGCCGCTCAGGTTCATGCAGTTTTTGCTAATGTAAAGGCTGTTTTAGAGGCAAGCGGCAGTTCATGGGAAGAGCTTGTCGATGTTACCGTGTTTTTAACGAATATGTCAAGGGATTTTTCTGAGTTTAATCGTATTTATGCAGAATATTTTTCAGACCATGGGGATAAGAGACCTTGCCGAACTACCGTTGAGATAAACTGTCTTCCCACTCCTATTGCGATTGAATTAAAATGTATTGCTACAATAAAATCATAAGCTATGCCTAACACAACCGATTTTAAGCCAGAAATATTAGAGAAGTTAGACCTATTGCAGAAGAAATATTCTGATATGGGGCAAGATTTATCTTCCTATTTAGATGGTCTTTTGTATGCTGATTTCCTCACGTATTGGGATTATATAAACCTTGATACACTGTTGAATCTTCAACAGCCTATTACGCCATATCCTGATGAGAAAGTCTTCATTATCTATCATCAAATTACAGAGCTATACTTCAAACTTGCAATACACGAATTCGATCGTATCGATGAGTCCGTTAACTCTGGGGATCTTACGCCTAAATTTTTATTAGAACGTGTTAGGAGAATCAATCGCTACTTTGAAGCTCTAACCAGTAGCTTCGACATCATGGTTGACGGAATGGATCAAGGTGAGTTCCTGAAATTTCGAATGTCGCTCCTCCCTGCGAGTGGTTTCCAGAGTGCTCAATATCGAAAGGTGGAAATCTATAGCACAACTTTAGATCGAATTGCTCACAAAAATCACAGAGAAAAGTTCGCAGGATATTCGTTAAAAGACATTCCGCTAATCTTCGACCACCTCTATTGGAGAGAAGGGGCTTCTGAATTAAAGTCTGGTTCGAAAACTCTCACTCTTAAACAATTTGAGAAGAAATACGATGAGGAATTAAAGGAATTAGCTGTAAAGTCATTCAATTCTAATGTTCGAGCTGCAGCAGATTCTCTCGAATTTTCTGACGATGAAACTGATGTTAAAGAGAACTTACGCCAAGCTATGAGGTGGTTAGATATAAACGTAAATGTAAATTGGACGCTTGCGCACTACAAATCTGCAGTTCGCTACCTACAACGCGACCCTGAAGATATCGCAGCAACAGGTGGAACCAACTGGCAGAAATATCTTCCTCCTCGTTTTCAAAAGCGCATTTTCTTCCCAGAATTATGGAGTGATCAGGAACTCGAAGATTGGGGCAAAAGTTGGGTGAGCCGTGAAATTTTCGGGATAAAGTAGATCGTATAGTATATGAGATTAGCTGTTTTAATTAGCGTATTAAGTGTGCTTGTATTCTTAGCTTGTAATCATTCTGAGTCCATAAACTCGGGCGGACAGCCCGCTATTGTTCCTGATCCGGTGATTCGATTTGATTTGTTTTGGGACAGTCTTGTCGTGGATTCTGGCATGATTCGCAAAGACCAAACCCTCTCACATCTTCTTGATAATTTCGGGATTGGTGCAGGTAAGGTCGCTACGCTTGTCGCGAACAGTAGGGAGGTGTACGATGTTAGGAAAATGCGAGGTGGAAAGCGGTGGTGGGTTGCTGCAGAGAGGGACACAAGCAAAACTCCGGTTTGGCTTATCTATGAAAGAAATGACATAGACTACGTGGTTTTTTCTTTGAAGGACACCTTAGGAGCAAGACTCGGTTCATACGATGTAGATACCATTTATAGGAGCGTGCAAGGAGAGATAACCACCTCTTTATATGTCGATTTTGAAAGATTAGGCGTACCAACTAACCTCTCAATAGCAATGGCTAATGTCTATGCCTGGACCATCGATTTCACACACGTACAGCCGGGGGACGCTTTCGAGGCTTATTACTTTCGTAAACGAGTGAACGGAAAATACGTGGGCATGCCTACTATACTTTTCTGCAGCTTCAACCACCACGGAATAGATCTACCTGCATACCGATTCGATCAAGGCGATGGTCCAGATTATTTCGATCCACAAGGAGAGTCGTTGAGAAAGGCTTTTTTAAAATCCCCAGTTGAGTTTTCACGTATTTCCAGCAGCTTTAACAAGAAGCGTTTTCATCCTGTTTTAAAGAAAGTGAAAGCACACTTGGGAACAGATTATGCAGCTAAAACCGGAACACCTATTCAAGCCGTGGGTGATGGTGTCGTTACAAAATCTAGTTACACAAATGGCAATGGGAAATATGTTAAAATTCGTCACAACAATACCTACGAAACTCAATATTTACACATGAGTAAGCGCCTCGTATCTGTAGGTGATAAGGTTAGACAAGGGGAAACCATAGGGCTTGTGGGTTCGACTGGACTCGCTACTGGACCACACGTTTGTTTTAGGTTTTGGAAGGACGGAAAGCAAGTCGATCATCGCAAAGAGAAATTCCCGCCTTCTACTCCTGTGCGAGATAAGAACATGAAGGCATTTGCGAAAGAGGTGATGAGGTTAGAAGCGGAAGCGGGAAAAGAATGTGATTAAACTTTATGAAGGATTCTGTAGCCTATTTCCAATGACATACTTCTAATTTTAGCTCGCTCTGCAACGTTGCGATTTCCTCAGCGTAAATTCCTGTTACATATTCTCTCTCTTCAGAGGTCATCTTCGGGAGAGCTTCGGAATTGTAATACCAAGCTACGAGTTTCTTCTTAAGGCCAGAAGGGATTAAGTTGCCGAGTTTGTGTTTAAGCCCGTGAGACGTAAGAAAGCGATTGAGCTTTTCGAATCGGGCGAGACCTCCTGTATTCGCGTTGCTTTTGTTGTGTTGAGTTGCTGCCTGAGTGAGATTCAGCCAATCGAGGAGACCTTGCCATTTACCCGGCGCGCGAAGGTCTTCGGTAAGCATGATTTTTATTTGGGCGTCGGGGAAATGGGCTCGCCAACGTAAAATTTGTTGGGAGTATAGTCCCAACTGTACGAAGAGCTCGCTCGCGCCCCAGGCCGGTGACGGATGGGCGAGATCTTTTTCTACTGCCTCACGAAGGGGAAGTGAAGTGAAGCCGTACTTGCGGGCCATCATATAATGTGAGTACAAGCGGTCGATGGGGTTGCGGAGCATGATTAATATGCGCGCATTAGGGTGCTCCGCGGCAAGGGCGGCTGGGGCGGCATGCGAAAATAAATAGGATGTACTGCATTCTCCGCGGATAAGCGCTGTTGAAGGGGCAGGTGCAAAAAGAGAGGCATACTCTGAGGAGTCACGAATAAAGCCGACTTGAAGTACAGGGAGGGGAGATTTAGAAAAGTAGTCCGAAAGATCTAGGCGGGTGTTCGCACGGAATTCGGGGGAGAACCTCGAAGTGTCGATATCCGAGGAATAGTAATTGGGTTCCTTGAGAGGACTGAGGTAGACATCTGATCGAGCATTGAGGCGCTCAAAAACTGTGGTGGTCCCAGATTTAGCGGCTCCTATTACGAAAAAATTTAGAGAATCCTTTTTCACGTGAGAGCTTAAAATGGATGGGGGATGGAGATAAAGCCATACTCCTTCTTAATTTGGAATACGGCCATGATATTCCAAACAACAGTACTGACTCCAGTTGCAATCGCTGCTCCCATTAGACCGTAAATTGGAATAAGGTATAGGTTAAGAGCTATATTTATGATGGAGGCAACAATGATGATGTTTCGTGCTTGCTTTTCCTTCCCTGTCATGTTGAGGAGGTACATCACTGGGCCGCAAATAGCATTTATGATTTGACCTATAGCTAGGATAATTAAGGGGGCAACACCAGTCGTGAACTCTTCACCGAAGAAGTCTAAAACAAAACTTGGGAAGATAAGAATTGCTATAAAAATGGGTGTGCTGATAATGAGGTTCATATACCCAATATTGAGCGTCATCTTTCGGAGACTTGCCAAATCGTACTTTGCACTAAATGAGCTGAACATAGGAGCCGCAATACTATTGATTGCAAACTGAGCAAACGTTATAAGGGTGGCTACTTTGAATGCCAAGCGATAGATTCCCACCTCTGACTCATCCAAGTAATACCCAATCATCAGCGTGTCAGTCCAGTTCATAATCATAAACATCGATGTGCTTATTAGCATGGGAAAAGCCACCTTTAGAAGTGGTTTTATCGCGATTTCGTCTGTCTTGAAGGTTGTTTTAGCGACGACTTGCTTTGACAGGGTTCTGGGCGTTGTGAAAGCTGCAAAAATTGACAACAAAACCACTCCTGTTCCGAATGAAAAAAGTGGAATTAAGTGTGTTTCATAGTCCTGAAATTGTAACATGAAGAAGACCGCAATCGCAATGATGATAACTGTTCCTCTTTGAAGAATACTGTAACCAGTCATCTCTTTCATGCCTCGATATGCCTCTGCATTTATTTGATATGAGGTTGCAAAAGGAACAATGTGAGCTACAATTCTAAATGGGGTCGTGAGGGCTTCATTCCCAAATAGCATGGCCAACTCGTGAGCGTATAAATAAAGCAAAATACCCAAAAAAATTGAAAACGGCAGAGATATAAATAGTGCCAGTCTGTAAACCTTAAGGAGGTGAACATCTGCTCCCTTTTCAACGAATTCCGAAATAAATCTTACCAAGGCACCTCCAAGACCCAGTCTAGCAAATAAGCTTGCGATGGTAAGGGCTGTAAGGCTAAGCTCGAAAATTCCGAAAGACTCTGCTCCATAATTCGTCGTGATTAAGTAGGCAAACATGTAACCAGCTCCAGCTCCGGCGACTTTAAACGCCATAACAAGGCCACTTCCGGAAAGAAGTTTCTTAAAGTCGGGGCTGATGTTATTAAGGAGAGGAATCATTTAGCTGTACTCACATAGCTAAGAACGTGCAGAAAACACAAGTCCATACATTTTCATCTGCTTTACCATTGAGGCAAGTCCATTTGAACGTGTCGGGCTAAGGTGTTGGTTTAGGCCTATCTTTTCTAAGAAGTATAGGTCGACGGCGGCAATTTCTGAGGCTTGTGATCCGCTAAGGATGTGTATCATTAAGGCGACCAAGCCCTTCGTGATGATGGCGTCGCTGTCGCCGGAGAAAATCACCTCTCCTTCAGAATTGAGTTTTGCAGAAAGCCAAACCCGGCTTTGGCATCCCTTAATCAAATTCTCATCCACCTTATCCTCTTCCTCCATAGTCGCCAGATCCTTCCCTATCTCAATAATATGCTCGTACTTTTCCATCCAATCGGAGAACATGTCGAACTCTTCTATCACTTCATCTTGCCGAGAATTTACCTTGTTCGTGCTATTCATGTGGTAAAGATATTCACGTAAATTTTCTAAACTACCTTAACATTTTTATCGCCCTCTCAACTCCAGCAACAAGGGCATCTATTTCTTCAAATGTCGTGTAAGCTGCAAAACTTGCTCTTACCGTACCAGAAATACCCAACCACTTCATAAGAGGCTCCGTACAATGGGATCCTGTTCTAACAGCTACACCAAGTTGATCTAGCAGGGTGCCCAGGTCAGAGGGGTGTGTTCCATCTACGAGGAAACTTACGACTCCAGCCTTGTGCTCAGCCGTTCCATAAATCTTAAGGCCTTCAATTCTCAGTAGTTTCTTGTGGGCGTAGTCAGTGAGGGCAAGTTCGTGGGCTGCGATTTTATCCACTCCTACAGATTTCATCCATGAAATTGCCTGAGCGAGACCTATCACTCCTGAGATATTGGGAGTGCCTGCTTCAAATTTATAAGGGGGAATGTTAAACGTCGTGGGTTCTTCGAAACTAACGGAAGAAATCATCTCCCCGCCCCCACGCCATGGTGGCATCAATTCTAGTAAATCTAGCTTTCCATAAAGTACTCCTATACCTGTTGGCCCGTACATTTTGTGGCCTGAAAAGGCATAGAAATCACAGTCTATATCTTGCAAGTCGACCTGACAATGTGGTGTCGCCTGAGACCCATCGATTAACACCACAGACCCCGCATGATGTGCGAGTGAGGTAAGCTTTTTTACATCATTAATCGACCCAAGCGCATTTGAAACGTGAGAAAAACAAACAAGGGAGGGTTTAAGACTGAGTTTTTCGTTGAAATCCGACAAGTCTAAAGAACCGTCAGACAAAACATCGACAACTTCAATGTTACATCCGATCTCAGTCGCTAAAATTTGCCATGGAACGATGTTGCTGTGGTGCTCAAGTCTGGTCAATAATATGGTCGAATCGCTCTTAAGATTGGACCTCCCCCAAGTCCCAGCGACAAGGTTGATGCTGTCTGTAGCTCCAGAAGTAAAGACGATCTCCGATGACTTCGAGGCGTTAAAATATTCTCGGACTATTTCACGGGATCCCTCGAAAGCCTCTGTAGCTTGAGTGGCGAGAGCGTGAGCGCCTCTGTGAATATTGCTGTGGAAGTGTGATAGGTATTCACGTTGTGACTCAATGACGGCGCGGGGTTTTTGGGAGGAAGCAGCACTGTCCAAGTAGATGAGTGGGTGACCGTTTACCTGTCTCTCAAGAATGGGAAACTCTCTGCGGATTTCCATAACATCATATGTTTTCTCATCCTTACCAACCATGTCTTTCTTTGTAGATTTTCATGATCTCCTCACGAAGTTCTGTGCACGGAACGCTAGAAATAACATCCGCTAAGAACGCTTCGACGAGGAGAGCTTTGGCCGCTTTTTCGTCAATTCCACGTGATTTAAGGTAGAAAAGGGCGTCGAGATCGAACTGACCCACCGTACATCCATGTGAGCATTTTACATCGTCCGCATAAATTTCCAACTCGGGTTTTGCATTGATTGAAGCTCCGCGGTCGGCTACGATATTCGTATTCTGTTGAAATGCATTCGTTCTTTGGGCGTCAGGTCTAACAAAGACTTTTCCATTAAAAACTCCAGTCGAAGTCCCATACATAATGCCACGATAAAGCTCAGACGAAGTTCCATCTGTGCTGGTGTGATCCATGGTGGTGTGATTGTCCACGTGCTCATTTCCTGTCGGCAGGAAAGCCCCGTTAAAAATCGAATCTGTTCCCTTTCCACGTGAGATAATTTCAAGTTCATTCCTGACCCAGTGACCTTTCACAGTGAAGGTGTGCATCTTGAATTTACTGTCGCGTTCTTGTATGATGTTCTCGTGTGAAAAGTGGTATATCTTGCCATCCTCATTACAAACTTTTTCGAGCGTTAAGGTAGCGTTAGGAGCTATTGAAGCTTCTAAAATGCCATTGTACATTCCGCTTGAATTCTTTGTCGAGCTAGACCAAACAACCACATCTACTTCTCCTCCCTCTTCAACTCGCACAAAATGTCTGGGGAAACTTGCTACATCTTTTCCGTCAGTCAAGTGATGAATTAACACCGGTCTGTCAAGTTTAATATTTCGGTCAATTTTCAAGAACAGTCCATCTTGGTGGTAACTCTCATTAAGCTCACCTACCCATTCAGTCTTTGAATATGTGTTTTTAAATTCAGGAACATCCTCTCCCGATACTTCACTTTGGGGCATGCAAATCACCCCTTTTGCAATAGGCAGGTCGCTTAAAGAGTGGTTAAACTTCCCATTTCTAAATACGAGCCTGTAAGCCTCGAGACCTTCAACTGGATTGGGTGCAATTTCATTTGAAAATCCACCATCTATCTCTGATGAGTCGGTAGAAAGGGTGGAGTTTAAAAGCTTCGAAATAGGCGAATATTTCCACCTCTCAGATTTACGAGTCGGAGGTGGGAGGGTAGATTTAAATATGTCTGTGAGCACTGTCATATACTAAGCGTTCTGCTCTTCCTTAATCCAGTCGTATCCCTTATCCTCAAGCTCAAGCGCCAGCTCTTTTCCACCACTTTTTACGATTCTACCGTTTGATAATACATGTACAAAATCAGGAATAATATGATCTAAAAGTCTTTGGTAGTGAGTGATTACGATGAAAGCTCTGTCTTTGGAGCGCATCGCATTTACACCTTTAGAAACTACTCTCAAAGCGTCGATATCGAGGCCTGAATCCGTTTCATCTAGGACGCAAAGCTTAGGTTCGAGTATCGCCATTTGGAAAATCTCATTGCGCTTCTTTTCTCCTCCAGAAAACCCTTCATTTACTGATCGGTCTCGAAGTTTACCATCTAATTCTACAAGAGAAGAACACTCCTTTACCTTAGCTAGGAAGTCCTTAGCTTTTATAGGTGGCTGGCCTTGGTGAGCGCGCTTTGCGTTTACGGCAGCCTTCATAAAGTTTAAGTTAGATACACCTGGGATCTCGATTGGATATTGAAAAGCTAGGAAGACACCTTCACGAGCACGGTCACTTGCTTCAAGGTCGAGTAAGTCGGTGCCATCTAATTCCACCATTCCGTCAGTGACCTCATACGCTTCACGTCCCGCTAATACTGCCGCTAGAGTAGATTTCCCAGACCCATTTGGTCCCATAATTGCATGAAGTTCTCCTGGTTTAACCTCAAGGTTAAGCCCGTTTAGAATTTCGTTGTCGCCAACTTTGGCGTGTAAGTTTTTAATTTTTAGCATTCTAAATTGCTTTTCAGCTTTATCCTACGCTTCCTTCTAATGAAATCGTTAGTAGTTTTTGTGCTTCGACTGCAAACTCCATAGGTAGTTTATTTAATACATCCTTCGCATATCCCTTAACAATAAGACCTATCGCTTCCTCTTCTTCTATTCCCCTTTGTTGACAATAGAAAATTTGATCTTCCCCGATTTTAGAAGTTGTAGCCTCGTGTTCAATTTGAGCAGTTGGGGTTTTTGCTTCTATATACGGGAAGGTGTGCGCTCCGCATCTGTCAGTCATAAGTAAAGAATCGCAAACTGAAAAGTTGCGGGCGTTTTCTGCTCCTGGATGAATTTGTACTAAGCCTCTATAAGAATTCTGAGACTCGCCCGAAGAAATTCCTTTAGAGATGATGGTTGACCGAGTCCTCCTGCCTAGATGAATCATCTTCGTCCCAGTATCCGCCTGTTGCTTGTTATTCGTCACAGCGACACTGAAAAACTCACCGATACTGTCATCGCCTTTCAAGATGCAACTTGGGTATTTCCAGGTCACAGCTGATCCTGTCTCCACCTGAGTCCAACTAATTTTTGCGGATCTGTGGCAAATCCCCCTCTTCGTCACGAAGTTGAAGACTCCACCCTTTCCATCTTTATCTCCAGGATACCAATTCTGAACAGTACTGTACTTTACCTCCGCCTCATCGTGAGAAATAATCTCTACCACGGCAGCGTGAAGCTGGTTTTCGTCTCTTTGTGGAGCTGTACATCCCTCTAGGTAACTCACGTAACTACCCTCGTCAGCAACAATCAGAGTCCTCTCGAACTGGCCTGTTCCCGCTTGGTTAATCCTGAAATACGTGCTGAGCTCCATCGGGCACCTTACGCCTTTAGGGATATAGCAAAACGATCCGTCCGTAAATACGGCTGAATTCAAAGCTGCGTAGTAGTTATCTCTCTGAGGTACGACTGTTCCTATGTACTTGCGTACAAGCTCTGGGTGCTCCTGTATTGCTTCACCAAGAGAACAGAAAATCACTCCCAATTCGCCCAATGTCTCTTTAAACGATGTCGCCACTGAAACGCTGTCCATCACGAAATCTACCGCCACTCCACTCAGCTTCTTCTGTTCCTCTACGCTTATCCCAAGCTTATCCATTGTCTTTAAAAGTTCTGGATCTACTTCGTCTAAAGAGGCGAGTTCCTTTTTTTGCTTGGGAGCAGAGTAAAAGCTGATTGATTGTAAGTCGGGCTTTTCGTAGGCAACATGTGCCCACTCAGGTTCCTCCATTTTAGTCCAGGCAGCAAAAGCCTCCAATCTCCATTCCAACAGCCAGTCAGGTTCGTTTTTTTTCTTAGAAATCGTTCTAATAACGCTTTCATCAAGTCCTGGAGCTATTGTGTCCGATTCGATTTCAGTGGTGAAACCGTATTCGTAATTTTTCTCAGTGACCTCACTGAGTAAATTTTCTTCTTCTGTTCCCTTCATTTCAGTCTATCTATAATGAAAAACTTTCACCACAACCACAGGTGCGGTTAGCGTTAGGGTTATAAAACTCGAAACCCTTTCCGTTAAGACCACCACTGTAACGGAGCTCCGTTCCTACTAAGTACAAGAAGCTCTTCTTATCGACTACTATTTTCACACCTTTGTCCTCGAACTCTTGGTCACCGTCTTTTACTTCATGATCAAAATCCATCTCGTACATCAGGCCGCTGCATCCTCCACCTTTCACTCCCACACGTACAAAGCTACCTTTGGGACGACCTTCTTCGCTTAGTAGTTTTATCACATGCTGTTTAGCTGAATCACTCACTTTAATCATGGTGCAAAAATACCACATTTATGGTATATAACATCACGTTATTCATAACCATTCTAAATAGCATAACTTTTTTTAACGTTGTCCGTAATAACGCCGCTCGGTTGCATCTTTGGGGTATGGCTTCTAAGCATCGCACAAAGAAGAATAGACTCCCTGCATCTCAGGCTACTACAACATTCACAACTGTCGTTGGAATGACCTTAACGCTTGTTTTAATTGGAATGATCTCTGTAATTTCGTTTTTAGGGGCACGTTGGGAAAAACAACTGAGACAAGAGGTCCGCATGCAGGTATATTTCATGAAAGACCTCGATATTGAAACCCTGAACCAAGCAATTGCAATTGTTGAGACAGACGAAGCCGTAGCTGAGGCAATTTTCATAGATCCGAAAGTAGCCGCTGAAAAACTTGAACAAGATTTAGGCGAATCATTCGTGGAGTTTTTAGGCTACATACCACTTCCTCCTGCGATGGATGTAAGGTTAAAGTCAAAATTCGGGAATTCAGGTAAGCTCGTGGAAATTGTTACTAGGCTTGAAAATGTGGATGGCGTTGCGGAAGTGATTTGGCAAGACGAACTGCTAGTGAAAATTGAGAAAACGATTAATAAACTCATGCTGCCGCTACTTGCTCTTGCTGGGGTTTGTTTGTTTATTGCCCTCGCTCTAATGAATAATACCGTTAGGCTCACCGTTTTTGCTCGACGTTTTTTAATACGAAATATGCAGCTTGTTGGAGCAAGACCTGGATTTATTCGGAGGCCATTCCTTCATCAAGGACTTGTTCTTGGAATCAGCTCCGGACTTCTTTCATTTGCTATCATCGTGTTGGCCCTTTCTTTTTTCAAAGGCCCACTTGGTTCAACTGCTTTTTTACTTGAGCCTTTTTATTTAATATACATTGCTGCCGGGCTCACCTTTCTTGGGGGGATCTTAGGTGTTCTATCAACTGCCTTAGCTGTAAACCGTTACTTGCGACTCGACGTAGGTCAACTTCATTAACCTAAATTCGCATTATGAAGAAAGAAATGGAAAAAAATTCTAACAATATAAACTTTGCCTTTTCTGCTGTTAACTACAAATTATTAGGGCTGGGACTTGTGCTGTTGGTTGTTGGATATATTCTAATGAGTGGGGGGGGATCTGATGATCCAAATGTGTTTAGCGAGGAGATTTTTAATTTCAGACGAATAACCCTTGCTCCGTATATAATTTTATCAGGATACGGCACCATCTTATTTGCTATTCTTAAAAAATCTTAACCCATTAATGGATCATCTTTGGGAAATTTTTTCATACCTAATTCTAGGGCTCATTCAGGGTTTAACAGAGTTTCTTCCCGTTTCGAGTTCTGGACATTTGACTTTAGGGACTGCCATACTTCAGCTCCCCGAAGAAGATTTGACTTTTTCCGTTCTGGTTCACGGAGCTACCGCGTTGAGTACGATTGTGGTTTTCCGTGAGGATCTCTTACATTTAATTACAGGTGTTTTCAAGAAAAATGAGGCGGGTGAAAAAGCAAGGAAATATGTAGGACTTATCGTTTTAAGTGCTATTCCTGCGGCCATCATTGGTTTAAGTTTCAAAGACCAAATTGAAGGTCTTGCTTCAAGCTCTTTTGTCGGCGCTATGCTAATTGTCACTGCTGCAATTTTAGCTATTTCACAAAAAGTGAAATCTAAGCCTAGGGGATCTGTTGGTGTAGGAGCGTCTATTGTGATTGGTTTCGCTCAAGCAGGAGCCATTTTACCAGGTATTAGTCGATCTGGAAGTACCATCGGAGCAGCTCTTCTGCTCGGAATCTCAAGGACAGACGCAGCGAGGTTTAGTTTCTTAATGGCGCTTCCTCCGATTATCGGGGCAAACTTACTTGAAATAAAGGAAATCCTAGGAAACGATACCGCTATTGTAGATAGCCCGATTTCTGTTCCATATGTAGGATATACATTAGGTGTTATAGCAGCCTTTATTGCTGGGCTTGCCGCTTGTAAATGGATGATTAAACTCGTAAAAGGCACTAATCTAATGTGGTTTGCCGTTTACTGTTTTGTGGTCGGAGTAATCGCTTTGATAATGTAGTTTTTTAATAAATTTTATTATGGTAAGAAAAAAAATATTGTTGATGGCTTTTAGCGCATTGCTAATGCTAAGCGGATGTATTGAAGTGACTTTTCCAGAACCCATGCCGATGAACAGGTGTGATAAAAATCACTTCCCTAAATCTTGGCAGGGGGAGTGGACTTTCTCTGAACAAAGCGATGACCTAGAGGAGAATCTTACTATCAACTCTCAATATGTTTCTTTCGGAACTGACCAAATAGTGCTAGGTGAGGAAAATATTCTAAGGAAGTTCGCAGGGTACTACATTTTAAGTTCTAAAGCTAATAACTCTCAGAGATGGAATCTTCTTCTAGCAAAACGTGATAAAGACGTTATACATGTCTATCATTTTGATGGAAAGGATGTCGAAAAGGCAAAATTTTGGGAAGCGTTGCTTAAAGATGACACAAGAAATGGATTTGAAACGATTAGAAAGAGTGAAGGAGACACAAATAGAATTAGAGAATATAAGCTGAATCCTAAAAATAATAGAGCTTTCCGAGAGTTGATAAAATCGGGAGGTCTCACTCACATGGGTGACTATTTACGCTGATGAGTAAACGTAGAATATTAATACTATTTGGGGTTGTCATATCGCTCATTATAAGCTCGATTACATTCTTAGTAATGGCCAATGAGGAGCGAATTAAACTCTTTGCTCTTGATCGAGTTAGTGATAAACTACGTGTGGAGTTGAGTGTAGAAAAAATCGAAATCTCTGTTTGGTCTGAATTCCCTAAAGTGAGGGTAAACCTAATTAATATCGCACTCGGAGGAGCAACAAGCCTAACGGTAAACCCTGAAGACACAATACTTACAGCAGCTAGGCTAGGAGTGGCCTTATCTCTCTGGGATGTGATCTTCTCAGATCCTGTCGTTGAAGCCTTTATCTTAGAAGAAGCACAGATCAATTTAAGACAAGCAGGAAATGGCGACTGGAACACCTCCATTTTAAAAACACAAAACTCTAACGAACCGGAGTTAGATGCAGATGTAAAAGTGAATTTTTTTAAATTTAAAGATGTTTCAATAACGGCCCACTCAAATGACAATGGAACCTTTAGTGTGGAGATTAACCAAGCGAATATTAGGGGCGATAAGTACGATATTTCTTTTGCCAATGGTAAAGTAATCGGCGCCGAGATTACTGAAGATTTACTTCCTTTGAGTGGGGAGTTTACAGGGGAATTTCAATTGGGGAAAGAGAGTGCTGATTCACTTTCAATCAGAAATGCTGATATTAATGGTATTTCTCTTAATGGTAAATTAGATTATTCTCAAGATTTCTTTGCTGAAATTCAAATAGAGAAATTAAGTGTCGACCAGCTCAAAAGAATCGTAAAGGATGAGGTCTTAGAAGGGTATCTAAGCGGAATTATGTACGATGGAAAAGCAAGCTTATCGATAAAAGTAGATGGGGGAAATCTGTTAGCAAATTGGATACTCCCTGAAAGTGGTTTAGTTCTTACACCTAAAATTACTGGATTTTCAATGGTTAAAAAAGGTCGGTTGTCAGCTGAGGGAAGCTATAAGTATTTTTCGCGTACTCAAATTTCATCTGTTTCTATTCATTCATTTCAAATAGATTCAAAAGGGTTCCAAATAAATGGTGAGGCGAATTGTCTAAATACAAGCACAGCCAATTGGAAAGTAACCACCCAATCAACTTTAGATGCCGGAGCACCTTATAGCAGTTGGATACCCGCCCTACACAGCACTGAATACGCTTATTTACCTAAAGAAGGTGTATTAGATATTGGTTCCGAATTAAGTATAAACCCTTGGGGAAAAGTTGATGCGTTTTTATGCACCGTTGAATCAGAAAAATTAAGCGGTGCATTAAATGCTGTTCCATATAGCATAGGCAATTTAAGAACTCACATCAATAATAAAAAAATTCAAATCAATACGCTTGGCTTTAATTGGGGAGGAAATGTTGGAGAGGTTAATGCCGAAATACTCGGTGTTGAAAATTGGTTCGATGGAGGTGCTATTGAAGGCGAAATAAATCTTGATGCAGAGCATATAGATGTAACATCAATCTTGAGTTGGTGGGAACATCGAACTGTGACTAAAGATAGCACTGCGAGCACTGCCTTTCTTCCATCTGGTTCTAATTTGATGCTAAAAATTGAATCAGAAAATCTAACATGGGATGCGCTTGAGTGTGAGTCTTTTTTAACACGCGCAAATCTTACTGCGTCAAAATTAAAAATTATAAACTCAACCACGAAGACTTTAGAGGGTCTCGTAAGGGTTGAGGGATCATTCAGACCGAGCGTAGAAGGATGGGCTCTAAATTTGTCTGGTAGTGCAGACGGAATTTCTCTTCCGAAATTATTTAATTGTTATGATAATTTCGGCCAAAACACCCTCAGAGCACAACATATGGGTGGCTCTCTGAGTATTGCAGGGACTAGTAAAATGGGTTGGGGTAAAGATGGAGTTTGGTCCTCTGAATCCTTAAATGCCAACTTAAACGTAGGTGTCTCTCATGGTAGTCTTGAAAATTTTGAGATTTTTGACGATGTCGCCTATTATCTTAAAGAACACAGGTTGATTGCACCTTTAGTAGACCCTAATGACTTGAGGGAGCGGTTGCAAAATATCCAGTTAGATAATTTAGAATCTCCTATTTATATTTCTTCATCTTCAACCACAATACCCAACATAAACATACACTCTTCTGCAATGGATGTTAGTGTAGAGGGGGTACATAGCTTTTCTGGAAAGATCGATTACACCTTAGGGTTTTCTCTAAGGGATTTGCGAAAATCACGAGAAGTGGCGTTTGGAAATATTGAAGATGACGGTCTGGGAAACATGTTTTTTTTAGCCATGGACGGAACGCTTAATGAACCTATATACAGCTACGATAGATCTGCACATAGATCTCATAGAAAAAAGGCTTTTAAGGATGAAGCCGAAAAGATAAAAGAGGCTATTAAAAATGCTGGGGATTCTGAGGAAACGCAGAAAAAAAAGAAGAAAAAAAAATCTAATGATCTCAACGATATCGATGATGAGGATTTTTAGCGAGACCTTTATTCCAAACTGTATATTTGCGATTATACAAAATGCTCATCCATGAGTCGTAAAAAGTACATAAGCCTAGAAGAGCTCGTGAGCCAGCTTGATAATAACGTGAGAGATTTAAAGATCGGTAAATTATCCACCGAAGAAATCATAGAAATGCATGCCTTATCTCGAAGTCTGTATGAGCGAATTACTGTTTTGCGCTATAAAGCTTTTGAAACCGTTTCTCAGAATGGGGGAGAAGGTGAGAATATCATAAATTCTGGAATAGATGAGGAAAGTGAAAAATCTCAAACGGATTTAATTTCTTCTATTGAAGAAGTAACCGGTGCTCCTCCTAAAAAAGCGAATTTAAAAGTAAGAAGTTTGGCCGAAAGTCTACAATCAGCACCCCTCAACTCTATAGGTGAAGGTCTTACTATATTAGATCGAGCTAATTTCACATCTACTTTATTTTCGAATGATAATATAAAATTTAATGATATGTTAGATCTCGTAGATCAATGTAATAACATTAAAAGTGCAGAAAAAGTTTTCAATTCAAGCATCAAAACAAGAGGGACAAGTAATGAAATTGAGGCCGCTTTAGACTCGTTTTACAAACGAATAAACAGGCGATTCCAGTCATGAATAAAGGTCAGTTATTTGTTGTGCCAACGCCCATAGGGAATCTTAAAGACATTACTGAAAGAGCCCTTGATGTGCTTCGTTCAGCAGATTTAATCCTAGCAGAGGATACAAGAACTACTGGGAAGCTTTTACGTCACTATGATATTGAAAGGCCCATTCGGTCCTTCCATCTGCACAATGAGCATAGAGCTGTGGACGCTATTGTAGACCAAATTCATTCAGGGCTTATCTACGCACTGTGTTCCGATGCTGGAACCCCAGCAATTTCTGATCCAGGGTTTTTACTCGTTCGAGCTTGTGTTGAAGCAGATATTCATGTCAGCTGTCTACCTGGCGCGACAGCTTTCGTCCCAGCTCTAGTCGTTTCAGGTTTACCCTGTGATCGTTTTATTTTTGAAGGGTTTTTGCCACATAAAAAAGGAAGGCAAAAAAGGCTGTTATCAATTCTTGAAGAATCTCGCACTTCCGTGCTTTATGAAAGTCCACACAGGGTGGTTAAGTTGCTTGAAGAGATTATTAAGTACGAATGTGGCGACAGGCGCATTGTACTTTGCCGCGAAATCTCTAAACTTCACGAGGAAGTTGTCAGAGGGAGTGTTCGAGAAGTGCTTGCACGATTTGTGGAAAAAGCTCCCCGAGGAGAGTTTGTCGTAGTGCTGGGAGGAAAGTAATTTTATTAAAATATCACTTTCTGGATGTCCGAGACTCTCTTAATCGCAACAAGCTTAAGGCCTTCAGGAACTAATGGGGTTTTTCCATGACCACTCACTAACATTCGTTTCATTCCCAATCGAGCAGCTTCTGACATTCTTTCTTCAAGTCTAGCTACCGGTCTGATTTCACCACTTAATCCCACTTCTCCAGCGTAACAGGTGTCACGATCGAGAGGAAGGTCCAAACTTGATGATAGAATTGCTGCAACCACCGCTAAGTCGTTTGCAGGATCTTTTATCTTGAGACCTCCAGCTAAATTTAAAAACACATCAAATGAGCCCAACTTAAAGCCACAACGTTTTTCTAAAACAGCAAGGAGCATATTTAACCTGCGCAAATCAAATCCAGTTCCCGATCTCTGCGGTGTCCCGTAAACAGCCGTACTTACAAGAGCCTGCATTTCAATAAGAAGAGGTCTGGCTCCTTCAAGAGCTACGGAAATTGCAGATCCACTTGATGCTTCGCCTGCTTCGCCTAGCAATACTTCACTTGGATTTTCTACAGCTTTTAATCCATCACCAAGCATCTCATAAATACCCAACTCAGATGTGGTACCAAATCTATTTTTTGCAGCCCTAAGCATTCTATAAGCATGATTGCGATCCCCTTCAAACTGAAGAACTACATCAACCATATGTTCAAGTACTTTTGGGCCAGCTATAGACCCTTCTTTAGTAATATGACCCACTAAGAAAACTGGGAGCGCATGTGCTTTTGCATGAGCGGTTATGGCTGCTACTGATTCCCTGATTTGAGAAACTGACCCAGGGGCACCATCAATTTCAGGTTGATCTAAAGTTTGAACTGAATCAATAAATAACAAAGAATAATCTTCTTCCTTTAGGGCGCTTAAAACCAGTGGAACCCTGGTTTCAGGAAGGACCATTAAGTCAGATGGCACCTTGCCAATACGCATCGCTCTCATACGAACCTGTTCAGGACTTTCTTCGCCACTTACATATAAAACCTTCTTGCCAAAGCTGCTCACCATCATGGCAACTTGAAGCATTAATGTTGATTTTCCTATTCCTGGCTCACCGCCAAGAAGTATCAGGGAGCCCGGAACAACACCTCCCCCTAAAACTCTGTCCAACTCCACTTCGCCAGAAGAAAGTCGTGTGATTTTATCTGTACTAACTTCAGCAAGTGGCATTACTCTTGGTCTAAGAACTCCGCCAGTAACCCCTTCAGCATACCTATGTGTTCGTTTTCCTGAATCGGCTATCGTTTCAGCTACAAGCGTGTTCCAAGCTTGACAACCTGGACATTTTCCCACCCATTGTGATGTCGATGCTCCGCAATCTGAACAGGTATATTGGGTGCGTACTTTTGCCAAATTTGTTGTCTCTCAAATAATATTAGCGGAAAATACTTACCGTGCCCTGGTGTTCGAAACCATTTGGAAGAAGCAAAGTGTACCAATACGTTCCATCAGCAGCATCATCCCCGAACCAAGCCGATTCATTTTGGTAGTTAAAATCTTCGTAAATGAGATTACCCCATCTATCAAATATTCTTACAATTACATCATCATAATTTTCCAGACCTTCAATCTCAAATTTCTGATTTAGCTCATCCGCATTCCTAGGAGTGAATACGTTGGGAATCGTGATTTCACAATAATCTACTTCTACATCAACTTCCCAAAGTAATCCACCTGGAGCGCACGGATTAGCAAGAGTTCCTTGCATTGTTAACACCTGTCCCCAACAATCCTCTGGGAACTGCCAGCTAGTAAGCGTTTCAGCCTCGTCATTCCCGAAATGAATATATTCACCATTGCAAACTGTTGACCAAGATATATCGCTATATGGAGGCCCTGGTTGTATCCCATTCAAGTCAAAAGTATAGGGAATCTCTGGACACATCGTGATGATATCGTCAAGCTGAGCCGATATAACACCATTAACATCTGGGTTTATCGTGGGTAGCTGTCCTATAAACAAGAAGACACAGTGTTCTGTTACCCCACAGCCATAAGGGTCTTCAATATCTACGCATATTTGTGATCCGTTATAAGCCCAAATTGGGTTTCCATCTTCGTCGAAAAGCAAGTTGCCTTGTGTGTCTGTCGCCTGTAAATCTTCAGCTATTGTCCAAGTTGTGCCCGTTGAGCCATCAGGCCACGTAGCTGTATATTGATCGCTAGGAAGATCTAAATCAATTGTTACAAACTCACCTGGATCAATACCTAAGCCGTCACAATCACTTACTACTCCTCCTGCTTCTGCAGCAAAAACACCGTCTATTTGGCTTACAATATCAACAAATCCACAATCAGAATCCCCATTGGGAAAACACTCGTTTGTTACAGTAACGCAGTAAGATCCTGTTGCGTTTACTTCAAGTTCATCGTCGCCATCGATCGCACCACCATTCCAAGTCCAATCGTAATCAAAATCATAATTTTCATCGCCTTCAATGGGGTCAATCGTGATAGAATCATCTTCATCACATAGGAACATGCTATCGATAAGTGGTGAAAATTGAGATGTCACCTCTACCTGAGCCTCATCTGACCCGCATCCATTTTCAATTTCAACTACAATAATAACCTCTGTGTATTCGTCATAATTGTACTCATTAAATAGCACATCGTCCGTTCCTGGATAGGGCCAATTAATCGTCGCCGCTCCTCCTGCGTCTGTAGTGTCCGCAACTAAGTCCAAATCTTCTCCTTCACATAAGAAAACTTCTGTTTCATTTAATGTTATGGTTGGCGGAAGGGTGACCTCAACATCATAGCAATATGGTATGTTACAATTTTCCTCATAAAAACAAAGCTCATACATCCCATACTCCGTAGGAGCCCATAAAGTGTTATACTGAAGTTCGTCCTCAAACCAAGAAGTGCCTGGTCCACTTGTCTCTTCCCAAACTCCAAAGGCTTCTTGTGTAGCACATTGTGCGTCTGAAGTGTAAATTATTCCAGAAGAAAGATTGTTAATTTCCGTTAGATTTTGACTATTGCTACAGTTGTATACTTGGACTTGGTTGTTCATGTCGTTATCAACATCTGCGGAGATATATTCAACCTCAATAAAGTCTCCAAAAACAATAGGATACGCAAAATTATCAAAAGTGCTATTCGTTAAAGTTAGAGTTGTAACAACTTCTCCATTTACATACACATTGATAAAGCTTCCCTCCCATCCCAAATCATTTGATGAAATCAGATATATATTTAAATCTCCTTCGTCAGAACTTGAAAACCCTCCCTCAAATGCTATTGTATCAAGACCTGTACACATCGGTGGAATCGTAACATCTGGAATTGTTGAATCTACTCCATCCACTAAAAAAACACGTTGTCCGAAACACCCGCCAGCATCTTCTACTAAAAGCCTATACATCCCAGGCGCAAGCCAAGCCTCGTCACCATTTGTCCCTACTTCATAAACCTCACCTCCAAGTCCATTCCAATCAGCCTCCCACTCATAACTAACGTATAAATTGTCAGGATCAAGGACAGATACATAAGCGGTATCATCAGAGCAAATAACAAGTGGTAATGGTTCAATATTCGGTAAATAATATGGGGTCTGAACTATTTCAAAAGTTTGTGAAACTGAGCACCCAACATCTAGGTTACCTGTCACTACAATGGCTCCGCCGAAAGGTATAGTCGCAACGTTACCATCAGTAAATTGACTACTTAGATTCCATGAAAAACTGTCAAAATTACCCAATGCTGTGATTTCTGTTGCGGAGCCAGCGCAAATAGCTAAATTCCCTTCAATTGTCAACTCTGGCAACGTCACGTCTAGTACTTCTATAACCATCGTTAGGGCAGTTACTGATGATGGTGTTCCATCATCGGTAGCGACAATCTCTATTGTACTAATCCCTGCCTCGTTGCCTTGAAATATCCCACTCAAACTTGCCGTTTCTCCATCAATGATACCAAAATCTGTAATCGAGTTTCCAGGGGAAAGGTTTTGGATAACATCAAGCGTAACAAACTGGCCTGGTTCAGGTCCAAGAAAATTTACTCCAATATCAAAGGTTTGATCCAAACATATAGTAATTGTATCACATCCAATATTCTCGGTCGGAACTGGCGGAAGATTCGTGCTTGAAACAGCTGTATTGATATCGAAGAATTTGAAATCAAGCCAGTTTATCCCATCATCAAAACCTGGTCCAACACCATAAGGACCATTGTATGTGTCATCTAAAAGATTAAATCTCCCAAATTGCACGTGAGGTCCAATAGCATCTGTTGACGCTTGGTCTGCTCCTGTAACTCCTGGAGCATCGCCACAGCAACCACCACTTCCACCTATATCTCCATGAGCCCAATTCATATCTAAATAACATACCTGCGCATTGTTTCCGTCACCAATTATGCCACCATTAGGCGTAATAATGATTTGGTAGCTGTTTGTAAGGTCGAAGTGGTTGTTGTAATAACCTACTTCAACATAATTTACATATACCGCATCTTGAGTTACTTTATACATTATTTCACCCACAGAACGGTTGTCAGTATCCTGCCAGTAACCCGAAATTTGATTGTACTCAGCTTCTGGAAAGCCTGTGGGAGTCCAGTCTATTACATCTCCCCCAAAAGAAATCATTCCTTTTGAATTAATGTAAAACTCTTCATAAACATCTCCATAAAGTTCAAAGGTCCATCCAGGGAAAGAGATTGGCGAAGAGGAGCAATCAACATCCCATCCGGCTCCTCCTTGAGAAAACCATTGTTCTTCACCTGGCTGCAATCCACCAAGCCCTGGAGGTGGAACTAATGTAGTATAAGTTGCATCTGGCTCAACCCAGCAACCACAATCACTTTGAAGAACTTTCGCTTGTCTTTCTATTTTCCGTTTATCGCGATCATCTGAAAATGATGCCTTAAAGTTACTTAATGTCTCAAGATATGCATTCTCATCAAAGCCTTCCCATGCTCTAACAACTTCCCATTCGTCACGAGTCATGTTGATTACAGCGTGATTGAATCCACCATAGGAATCGATGATTTTTTCAGCACTTTTCTGAGCTGTGAAATCTATATTACTCTGAGCCACAACATTAGGTGATGCAATGGCAATAATACAGCATAAAATAAATGTGTTATAAAGGAATCTAATCATTGTAAATCTTGCATTTAACAGATGTAAATATACGACTAGTGTGCATCGTATAAAACTATTTAGTGGATAACACCTATTAACGACTTATTTTTGCGCCACGCCGAGTGTTTTAGACGCTAAAACAGGCCACAAATGAAACGCATTAGAAATTTCTGTATTATCGCCCATATTGATCATGGGAAAAGCACTCTAGCTGACAGGCTACTTCAAGAAACTGGTGCTATTACTGAGCGTCAAATGCAAGAGCAAACACTCGACGATATGGACCTTGAGCGTGAAAGAGGGATTACCATCAAGAGTCACGCCATACAAATGCAGCACAACCACACCGACGGTGAGCAGTATATTTTAAATCTAATTGACACGCCAGGGCATGTGGATTTCTCATACGAGGTGAGCCGTTCAATCGCTGCTTGCGAAGGAGCTTTATTAATCGTAGATGCTACTCAAGGCATCGAAGCCCAAACCATTTCCAACCTCTACCTCGCGCTTGAACACGACTTAGAAATAATTCCTGTTCTCAATAAAATGGATCTCGACTCGGCTGATCCTGAAGAAGTGGGCGACCAGATTATAGATCTTATCGGTTGTGACAGGTCTGACATCATACCAGCTTCGGGAAAATCTGGGTTAGGTGTTCAGGATATTCTTAAAGCTGTTGTGGAAAAAGTGCCTGCTCCTAAAGGTGATGCTGACGCGCCTTTTCAAGCGATGGTTTTCGATTCTGTTTTCAATAGTTTTAGAGGAATTATTGCTTATTTCCGTGTGGTTAATGGAACTATCCATCGACGCGAAAAAGTAAAATTTCTCTCCACAGATAAAGAATATATCGCAGATGAAATCGGAGTTTTAGGGCTTGATTTAATCCCTAAAGACACTTTAAGTATTGGTGATGTTGGGTATATCATTTCTGGTATTAAGGAAGCGAAAGAAGTTAAAGTAGGCGACACATTAACTACATTTACAAACCCTTGTGCTGAGGCCGTAACCGGATTTGAAGATGTCAAACCTATGGTTTTTGCTGGGCTATACCCAGTGGACACTGATGATTACGAAGAGTTGAGGTTTTCTATGGAAAAACTCCAACTCAATGACGCCTCTTTGGTTTTTGAGCCTGAAAGTTCCGCTGCCCTAGGCTTTGGATTCCGCTGTGGATTCTTAGGGATGCTTCATATGGAAATCGTACAAGAGCGACTCGAAAGAGAATTTAACATGACTGTCATCACAACAGTCCCTAACGTGAGCTACATAGCCCACCTGCCTAATGGAACCCAGCAGGTTATAAACAACCCGTCTGATCTTCCCGAAAACAGAGGTTTAATTAAGGTTGAGGAGCCTTTTATTAAAGCTCAAATCATCACCAAATCCGATTATATCGGCACAGTAATGAACCTATGCATTCAAAAACGTGGTGATCTCGTAAGTCAAGTTTATCTCACCTCTGATAGAGTTGAGCTTACTTTCAGCATGCCGCTAGGTGAAATTGTTTTCGATTTTTATGACAAACTCAAGAGTATTTCTCGTGGATACGCATCCTTTGACTATTTCCCTGACGGATATAAAGAGTCCAACCTTGTCAAACTTGACATCCTACTCAATGGAGATCAGGTTGACGCTCTCTCTGCTCTAATCCATAGAGATCACGCTCATTCTTTCGGAAAACGTATTTGTATCAAGCTAAAAGAACTTATTCCTCGACAACAATTTATGGTTGCAATTCAAGCTGCTATCGGTGCTAAAATCATCGCACGTGAAACCATTAGCGCTGTCCGTAAAGATGTTACAGCTAAATGCTACGGTGGAGATATTACACGTAAACGTAAGCTCCTGGAGAAACAAAAGAAGGGTAAAAAACGAATGAGACAAGTCGGTTCTGTCGAAGTACCTCAATCAGCGTTCTTGGCAATTTTAAAGCTCGACTAGAATACCCCCTACGATTTCCTTAGTGAGTCTTTTCCGCTAGCATTTTTATTTGCAAGCTGTCCACATGCCGCATCAATATCTTTACCTCTCGATCTGCGCACATTTACGATCAAATTACGCTCTTCAAGGAAATCTTTAAAAGCATCAACCTTTGCAGAATCTGCTTGCTGAAATCGTCCATCATCAATAGGATTATACTCAATAATATTTATTTTACATGGTACATTTTTACAGAAAACAGCTAATTCCTGAGCATCTTCTATACAGTCGTTAAAATCTCGGAAGATGATGTATTCAAACGTTACTCTAGACCCCGTTTTTTCATGAAAATATATTAAAGCTTCGGCAAGGGAATCTAGATTATTCGAATCATTTATTGCCATGATCTCGGAGCGTTTCTTGTCGTTGGCTGCGTGGAGACTCAATGCGAGATTAAACTTCACTTCATCATCACCCAATCGCTTTATCGCCTTAGCAATTCCAGCCGTACTTATTGTGATTCTTCGAGGCGACATCCCAAGACCTGGCGTTCCGCAAATTCTTTTTACACTTTCTAATACATGTTTATAATTAAGTAGAGGTTCTCCCATGCCCATATAAACAATATTCGAGAGATTAGATCTCTCCCTTTCACGAGCTATAGTTGCTATCATTTCAACCTGATCGTACATCTCGGCAGCAGTGAGATTCTTCATGAGTTTAAGCCTACCTGTTGCACAAAAGTCACAGGCTAGGCTACATCCCACCTGAGATGAAATACACGCCGTTGTCCTTGATTTCGTTGGAATCAAAACCCCCTCTATAATGTTTAAATCTCCGGGCTTGACCGTATCTACTTTGAATGCACATTTAACCGTCCCATCTCTGCCAATCTGCTGTTCGCTTAATTCAATTCTCTTTAAGCTAAATTTTTCTGCTAATTCCTCTCGGAAATTTTTTGACAGACTCGTCATTTCCTCAAATGATCCTGCCGATTTAGACCATACCCAATCTTCCAGCTGCTTAGCCCTAAACGGTTTTTCCCCCATAGCCACAACCTCGTCATGCAATTCCTTACTATCTAATGTTCGAATATCCTTGAGCATTGCGCAAAAGTACTCCTAACTTGATATCAAAATATGCATTCGTTGTTTTAACTCTTCTCTTTTTCTAACAGCCATAGGGATTTTTTTTTCGCTCTCTAAAGTTATAGAGTGAGATCTATAATTACATGTATGAATATAATTTAGACGAACAATCTGAGATTTGTGTACTCTAAAAAATGTTGGGTCATCAAGTATTGCTTCAACTTTCTTTAAGTTTTTTGAAATGGTTATTATTCTTCCTGATATTAAGTGCAGCGTAGCATAACTACCGCACGCTTCTATATGCTGAATATCATCGTGCTTAACGAAGTGTCTCTTGCCTAATGTAACAATTTCAAAACGACGTGGAGCTGGAGGAAGTGCCCCTTGGCCGGGTTTTCTTTTGTGATAATAATGCATTAATATCCTTCTTGTGCATGCTTTAAGATCATCGTTATCTATGGGCTTAAGAAGAAAGTCAAACGCTCTTTGTCTCAGAGCTAGCATATTCATTAAAAGAGGTCGCAAAAACAACATAGAAATCTCTATCCTGATATGTCTCGATTAATTCTAGGCCTGATTCATAAGGCATCTGAATATCTAAAAAAACAACATCCGGTGAATAATTATCTATATAGGATCTAGCTTCAGCGGCACTAGATGCAGTCGCAACTACGTTAAGTGAAGGGCAAGTGTTTTCTATTTGTCGACAAAGATGAGCTCTTGCTGGGGCTTCATCATCAACGACAAGTACATTCAAATTCCGGCGCATGATTGTTGTTTTTCTAAAGAAACTAAAACAATTCAAACCGTTCAAAACCCTTTTGTAAACGTTAGCCGTGAGTTTATATCTGTAGCAAATTGCGAACTGCTTGCAGATAAATATACACCTTATCTCTTAAGTGTCTCTCCCATATAGCGTTAATCTACCTCATTCCACTCAAAAAGCGTTTGTAGATGTCTCTTTAAAATCAGTTTCACTTCATTGAGAGAAATTTTTCTACCGACTTCTCTTGTGAGAGATGTGACTCCTCTATCCTTAATTCCACATGGAACAATTAAGTCGAAAAAGTCTAGATCTGAATCAACATTGAGGGCCAGACCATGCATGGTAACCCAGCGCGAAGCTTTTACTCCAAATGCACAAATCTTTCTTGCTTGGAGTCCTGCTTCAAAATCTACCCAAACACCGGTAAGTCCATCAATTCTTCCTGCCTCAACTCCGAATTCAGCACATGTTTTTATTACCGCTTCTTCAAGAAAGCGAAGGTATTTGTGAATGTCTGTAAAGAATTGGTCTAAATCTAAAATAGGGTAGGCTACAAGTTGACCTGGGCCATGATAAGTTATGTCCCCTCCCCTATTTATTGGAAAGTAATCCACTCCTAACTCCGCTAATCTCGTTGGGCTTACAATGACATTCTCTGCATCACCGCTTCTGCCTAATGTCAGAACATGGGGATGTTCTACAAATATTAAACGACTCGTTGGAGCGGGTGACGTCTCTTTCTCGTCTTTAATTAAAGCATCACGAGTGGCAAGTTTTTGAGAAATTACATTCTTGAACAGCTCCTCTTGATAGTCCCAACAAGGCTTATAACGCATTAAACCTAAATCTTCAAACTGAAGGTTTTTCATCACCCATTAAAGGATTTTAAAGCAGACTTTAGTCGAATAATATTCTTTATGTCTACCGGACAAGTTCCTGAACGCTCTGCCAGCAATAATGATAACCAATCGCTAAGTTGATTCAGGTACATTAAACGCTGCATTTGGTTTTCTCCAATAGCATCAATCATAATCACGTCTGCTTCAAGTTCCCTGAAAATATCCGAACAAAAATCCATTCTAAATCTTGAGCGAATATTATCCTCTGGAGTGCGTATTATTATTGCAACATGTTTCTCCGTCCCGGAATCCCAACCAACTAATTCGTTGTGATTCATTTCTGGTAACACGTGAGTATTAACTAATAATTTAGAGTTCTCATTCAATTGTTGACGCATTCTTGTGGCAATACCGCCAGTTGAAGTATCCGAATAAATCATTATTATTTTATTCTCAACTAAATCAGCTAATGAACCCGCTTGCTCAATAATTGTTTCCACCATTGTATTTAAAAACGCTGGTGAAGACTCTAAATCAGCATACATATTCTCTGAAAAAACGCTAAATTGCTTTAGTGTCCAAGTAAGACCCGTAAACCCTCTTCCAAACTGAGATCTCGGTGGATGTCCACCCGGCATTGTAACAATGGGCCAATCTTTTTCCTTAGCCATTTCAGATAAAACACCTCCAGATGTAACAACAGATATCTTAGCTCCTCTATCGGAAGCAACTTTCACAGCCTCTATCGTCTCCTCTGTATTTCCTGAATAACTACAAGCAACAACAAGCGTAGTTTCACAAACCCATCCTGGAATAGAATAATCTGCACATGACAGTACTGGTATTTTACTGCTTTGAGATAGGATACCTTCAACTATAGCACCTCCGATTCCAGACCCTCCCATTCCGATTATCAATACACCAGATGGTGAAAAATTTTGCGCTACTTTTTTATGTGTGCTATTGTCCTTTTTCGATAAGTCAACAATTGCATCATTTAGTTGTGTTGGGAATTTCTCAATAAGGTCCCTCATATTCGCATCAGCCATTCAAAATGTGTTTTATATTAATCAACCGCGAAGTTAAGCCCTACTTTGATCATTCTACCAGGCAGCATGACATTTCCTATATCGTGAACTTCTATGTCTAATACATTGTCAACTGTAAGGTTCGTATTGAGTTTCCCATTCATATAGTTTTTGGAAATGCTGACCCCAAAAAGTTGCAAAGGCACGAACTCCTCTTCAATCTCATCAACGGGGTTGTAGTATCCTCCTTCTCTATCCTGAAGTGAATACCTAAAGGTTAAGTTAATTTCTCTTCGAAGGACTAACAAAGCCCTCAAATTAAGCTGATGCTTCAGGAAGTCTAATACATAGTTAGACTCAAACCCTGAGCTAGACTCAGAAGCTTTCATCGATGTGTAGTTAGCCTTAATATAGTTTCCGTTAACACTTTTCAATTTCAAAGAAGTCTCCATTCCTGTGAAAGTAACCTCTCTTAAATTGGTTGCTCTAGTAGTGTCCTCTCCTGAAAAACGAACCCAGTCAATTAAATTGTGACCCTGTCTTATGAATAACGCCTGCTCAAAAGAGAGGGACAGTATTTCATTAATCTCTAATGCCGATCTTATGCCTGTTTCAAAATTATCAGACCACTCTGGTTGAAGGTCAATGGATCCTTGTGCTCCTCCTATGTTATAATACAAATCTGTAAAGGAAGGTTGTCTCATAGATCTGTTAGCAGATCCAAACAAAAGAGCAGATCCTTCGTCTTCAAGTTTCATCGTAAGAGACGCTCCTGGTAAAATAAATGTCCCGAAAACACCTTTTATGATACCTCCAGTAATCGTTGTAGCAAAACGTCCAGCCGAAAACCTATGAGAAATAGCTAACTCATTGGTGGTTCTAGAGTCCCCTTTTGTGAGAACAGTGTCTCCTTCAAGGGCACCTTCTAATGTACCTAGTACGTTACTGAAAATAGATTCATTTCTGATATCAAACCTAAAAGCGGTAAATCCAAGCGATCCATCGTGCACTGCACTACCGCTAACTGCTTTTGTATGACTTTTATGGCGATTGGGGCCGTGATACCAACTTGCTCCTGGGGCGTAAAGTGCTGCTGTATCTCCGTTCATAACGTAAAAACCGTCAGCCGTATTTTCGTAAAAACCATCCGATTCGCGGAATAACTCAAACACATCATTGTGGTTTCTTATATGGAAGGCTCCTTGCAATTTTAGATTGCCATAACTCTGCTCCCATGCAAGTTGGGATTGTAATGTTTCTGTTTCTTCGTATTGAGTAGGGTACGATGCTGTGTAGAAATTTTGAGCACCGAAAGCTTTATTTGCAGAACTTATTGAGAAGTTAAACAGACCGACTTCGTGAATTAAACTAGAAGAATAAGAAGCAATCATCATACTGGCATCTGTGTTTTCAACGTAGCCCGTAGTTGAAAGTCGACTTACAGCAAAGCGATGCCTGTAATTCTGAGATCCGAAGTCCACAGTAGATTTAATTCTTAGCATGCCAAATGATCCTGCCTTTATGGAAGCAAATGCTTTATTTTCTCTTCCAGGACCTGTGAATATTGATACCGTTCCAGAAAGAGCTCCTGTACCTAAAAATGGAGAAGAACCACCCTTAAGAACTTCGATTCTCGAGATATCCTCAACATCGAATGTTACATCCATTAGATGATGTGCAGTATGGGGGGCGCTCCATCTGACACCATTAATGATCAGCGCTGTCTGCTCAAACGATCCGCCACGTATCGAAAGGTCTGTCTGAATTCCGAAAGCTCCTCGTTCTCTTAAATCAAAGCCCGCAACGCCTTCAAGTGCTTCCCCAAGAGAAATTGAAGCTGCGTTTATAATTTCCTGAGGTAAAATTATCGAAATTGAACGTGGTGCTTCTTTAGGGGATAGGTCACCGGTGCAGGTTGAAACAACAACTTCTGGGATGGAAACATAGGGAAGAGAGTCTATTTGGGCTGTAATAGATTGGAAGAAAATAGCCTTAAACACTACTAAAATAATTGAGTTAATCTTCATAATTATTGCACAATTTGTGGGTTTAATAAGACGATATAAAACTAAGTTAAAAGCTTGAAAAATTGTCACAGTAATGCCACGTTTAGAGGCGTATCTTTGCAGCATGATTAGGAGCGAACAAGAGCAAGTTAGATTAGGATCTTTAAAGCAACTACGGGACCTTGGAATTAACCCATTCCCTGCCGAGGAGTTCATCGTAAGTCACAGAAGTACAGACCTTAAAAATGACTTTAATGAAGGTGTTGAGGTGAGCTTGGCCGGAAGGATGATGAGCCGACGTATTATGGGTAAAGCCTCTTTCGCTGAGCTTAAAGATGCTCAAGGCAGTTTTCAACTTTACCTTAACCGAGACGAGATTTGTCCGGGTGAGGATAAAACACTTTACAATTCAGTATTTAAGAAGCTCCTCGATAGAGGTGACTTTATCGGAGTAAAAGGAGTAACTTTTCTTACGAAAGTGGGTGAGCCATCTGTGAAAGTTCTCGAATTCAAGGTCCTTTCAAAAGCTATCCGCCCTCTCCCAGCCGTGAAGACTGATGAGGAAGGAAATGTACACGACGCTTTCTCTGATCCAGAGCTTAGATACAGGATGCGTTACGTTGACCTCTGCGTAAATGACAAAGTGAAGGATACATTTATTGCTAGAAATAAGATCATTAGAGCTCTGAGGGAGGCTTTCTATAACGAGGGTTGGCTTGAGGTTGACACTCCTGTTTTACAAGCTATACCCGGAGGAGCTGCCGCTCGTCCTTTCTCAACTCACCACAACGCACTAGACATCCCCCTTTACCTGAGAATTTCGAATGAACTATACCTAAAAAAACTCATCGTTGGTGGGTTTGAGGGTGTTTATGAGTTCTCTAGGAACTTCAGAAATGAGGGTATGGATAGAACGCACAATCCTGAATTTACAATTCTCGAACTATATGTTGCTTACAAGGATTACAACTGGATGATGAAGATGATGGAGAACCTATTTGGTGACGTAGCAAAGTCAGTCCATGGTAAATCGAAAGTTGTTTTAGCGGGTCAAGAATTAGATTTCACGCCTCCATACGCACGTGTAACTATGCGTGATGCTATTCTGGAGCATACTTCTTTTGATATTGACAATCTTGATGAAACGGGGCTTAGAAATGCTTGTAAAACACTTGGAATTGACGTTGATGCTTCTATGGGGCGTGGTAAACTCATTGATGAGCTATTCGGCGAGAAGTGCGAGCACCGCTATATCCAACCAACATTCATCACGGACTACCCAGTTGACATGTCTCCACTCACGAAAACGCATCGTGACAAGCCTGGTTATACTGAGCGATTCGAGCTTTTTATAAATGGTACTGAGATTGCTAACGCTTACTCTGAGTTGAATGACCCTATCGACCAGCTTGAGCGATTCGAGGCTCAGGCTAAGCTTGCTGAACGAGGTGATAATGAAGCAATGTTCATTGATCAGGACTTCCTGCGTTCACTTGAGTTTGGTATGCCTCCGACAAGCGGTGTGGGTATAGGTGTTGATAGGCTTGTTATGATGCTTACAGACCAAACCTCAATACAAGAAGTCCTGCTCTTCCCTCAAATGCGACCTGAGCAATTCTAATCAAACAATTCAATTACTAGAAATGGCCAACCCCTCTACAGATCAAATAATCGAAGTTCTAAAAACTATTTTCGATCCTGAAATTCCCGTAGATATTTACGAATTGGGGCTTATTTACGAAGTGAAAATTTCCGATGATGGCGTTGTCCTGATCGACATGACTCTAACATCTCCTAACTGCCCAGTGGCTGAGAGTATGCCTAAGGATGTCGAGGATAAAGTAGCCGCAATGGATGGAGTCAAGAGTGCAAAAGTTGAGATCGTTTTCGATCCGCCTTGGACTCAGGATATGATGAGCGAGGAGGCAAAGCTTGAGTGTGGGTTTCTATGAAATCAACAAATTCAAAGGCGCCAACTCGCGGTATAGCGATTCTCGGATCAACAGGCTCTATAGGCACCCAAGCTCTCGATGTAATACGTGAGCAATCTCAATTCCTTCACGTAGAAGTTCTTTCTGCCGGAAGAAATGCTGACCTTTTGATTAAACAGGCTCTCGAGTTTAAGCCTAACGCCGTCGTAATTGCTGAGCCTTCTCTAAGAGATAAAGTATTTCATGCCTTATTTGACGAAGGAATTAAGGTCTACTGTGGAGACGAGGCTCTTGTCCAAGTCGTAGAAATGGAAGGCATATATATGGTGCTAACCGCCCTTATGGGCGCTGCGGGATTACGTCCTACCCTGAGTGCAATCAAAGCTGGTAAACACATCGCGTTAGCGAACAAAGAAACCATGGTCGTCGCAGGCGAACTCGTAACAGCCGAAGCGCGCAAAGCCGGGATTGACATTCACCCTGTAGATTCAGAACACAGCGCCATTTATCAATGCATTGCTGGTGAATTTCATAATCCCATAGAAAAAATAGTTCTTACTGCATCTGGAGGTCCATTCCGCGGATTCACTTCTGATATGCTTGCAAGTGTAACAAAGGCAGATGCTCTTAAACATCCCAACTGGAGTATGGGGGCGAAAATCACCATCGATTCTGCATCTATGATGAACAAAGGTCTTGAGGTGATTGAGGCGAAGTGGTTATTCGATCTAAACAAAGACCAAATAGATATCATCGTTCACCCTCAATCAATCATCCACAGTATTGTTCAATTCGAGGATGGATCTATGAAGGCTCAAATGGGTCTCCCAGATATGAAGCTCCCTATTCAATACGCCCTGACCTATCCGAGAAGGCTTAAGAATACTTTTCCTCGATTCGATTTCTTAGACTACCCCTCTCTTACATTTGAAAAGCCCGATTTTAAAGCGTTCCGCAATCTCAATCTCGCATTTGACGCTTTGGCAAAAGAAGGTAATGCTCCTGCTGTTCTTAATGCAGCAAATGAAGTCGCTGTAGCTCGATTTCTTAATGATCAAATCGCATTTGTACAGCTTCCTGATGTTGTCGAATACGCCCTTAGTCGGGTTAGCTACCAATCAAAACCAGATCTAGAAGCTTATCTCGAATCAGACAAAGAAGCGAGGGCTTTCGCCTTAGAATTTTAAGGGCTATGGCTTTTGTTTAGAGTCTGAAATATTCAGATTGTCATTATATCATTCTCTTTAGTATCTAACATCTCCTCTATCTTCTTTGTGTAGGAGTTCGTCAAATCCTGTACTTGTGACTCCCCTGTCTTGTGCATGTCCTCGCTAAGTCCATCTTCCTTAGCTAATTTAAGTAAATCATTAGCGTCTTTACGAGCATTCCGTATAGAAACTCTCGCGGCCTCTCCTTCGCTCCTCGCTCGTTTGAAAAGTTCAACTCGCCTTTCCTCTGTAAGAGGTGGAACGTTGATAATTAAAACTTCACCATTGCTCATAGGGTTTAATCCCAGATTAGCGTTGATTATGCCAGTAGCAATTGGATCAAGCATCGGTTTTTCCCAAGGCTGAACAACAATCGTTCTAGCATCTGTAGAATTTACGTTTGCAACCTGATTTATAGGTGTCATCGTGCCGTAATAGTCAATTTTAACGCTATCTAACATCGCTGGATGGGCTTTTCCTGCTCTAACTTTTCTGAGCGATCCTGTCAAGCGATCCATTGCTTTGTCCATTAAGTCTTTGGCCTCGTCTAGCGCCATGTCTATCGCTTCTTGCATATCCTTCTTTATTAACTGCCAGTACTATTTGACTATCGTTCCAACTTTCTCTCCTTTTGCAACTTTAAGTAGGTTTCCTGTTTTATTCATATCAAAAACAACAATAGGAACGTTGTTTTCGTTGCATAGGGTGAAAGCTGTCATGTCCATTACTTTAAGTCCTTTTTCGAAAATCTCTTCAAAACTTATCTCCTCATACTTCGTCGCAGAAGGGTCTTTCTCTGGATCCGATGTATAAATCCCATCCACTCTTGTGCCTTTTAAAATCACATCCGCATCTATTTCTACGGCTCTTAAAGCGGCGGCTGAATCTGTTGTGAAAAATGGATTTCCTATTCCGGCGCCAAATATGACTACTCTGCCTTTTTCAAGGTGTCGAAGAGCTCTTCTACGAATAAATGACTCCGCTATTTGCTTAATTTCAATTGCTGTTTGCAAACGTGTATCCACCCCGATTTGTTCTAAAGAACTTTGTAGAGCCATGGCATTGATAACAGTTGCTAACATGCCCATATAATCTCCTTGAGTACGTTCCATGCCGCCTTCTTCAGCTTGAACCCCTCTAAAAATATTACCACCGCCTATAACGATAGCAACTTCTACACCAGTATTTACTAAAGCTTGAATTTCACTCGCATAAACTGCAAGTCTTTCATTATCGATGCCGAATTGCTTTTCTCCCATGAGAGATTCTCCACTCAGCTTAAGAAGGATTCTTTTATACTTCATTGCAGTCGCAATATCGGTCAAAGAAAATACTCTACAAACAAAAGAAGGACGCAGTAGCGTCCTTCTTTAAGTTTAGTTATTATTAAGGGGCTCTAATTCAGATTTCTTAGCTTAAAGCGATACGGCTGAAACTTTCAACCTTAGCCCCTGGGCAAGTAGAAGCTACATATTGAGCAACTGTTAGCTTGTTGTCTTTAATGAATGGCTGATTTACAAGCGTTACTTCTTTATACCATTTATTAAGACGTCCAATAGCAATCTTATCCGCCAATTCAGCTGGCTTTCCTTCTTGGATAGCTAAATCTCTTGCGATTTCCTTTTCTTTAGCAATTAGGTCCTCTGGAATTTGTGATTGATCAACTGCAACAGGAGCCATCGCAGCTGCCTGCATAGCAACATCGCGCCCAACTCCAGCATCTACAGATCCACTAAACCCAACTACTGTAGCTAAACGGTTTCCTGGGTGGATATATGAAGCTACAGTTTCTCCCTTGGAGATATTAAATCCCCCAATTTCAATAAGCTCTCCAATTTTTCCAGTTTCGTCGATGATTCTATCTGCAACGGTAATGTCAGATCCAGGAAATTTCTTCGCAAGAAGCTCATCCTTAGACTCACAGCTATCAGCAATAGCAAGATCTATTAAAGTTTGAGTTAAAGAAATGAAGTCTGCATTCTGTGCAACAAAGTCCGTCTCACAGTTTAATGACATTACAAGGCCTGTTTTTCCGTCTTTGCTAACTCCTGAAAGAATTACTCCGTCACTTGCTTCACGGTCACTACGCTTAGCAGCAACTTTCTGGCCTTTGAGTCGAAGGATTTCGACAGCTTTTTCGGTATTTCCTTCGGATTCTTCGAGTGCTCTTTTGCAATCCATCATCCCAGCGCCTGTTTGTATACGTAGCGCTTTTACTTCAGCAGCAGTTATGCTCATGATATTATCTGTAAAAAGTGGTGGTGGTAATTAATCTTTTTTCTCTTCCGCAGCAGGCTCCTTAGCAGCAGGCTCTTCAGTAGCAGGCTTTTTAGCAGCAGACTTTTTAATCGTCGGTCTTTTAGCCCTAGGTTTGGTTGTCTTATCAGCCTTTTCTTCCTCTTTAGAAGAAGAATCTTCTGATTCAGAAGCCTCCTCTAATTTAGCAGCAGCTTCTAATTTATCAGCCTCCTCTTTCGCTTTGGCAATTTTCATAGCTTCCGCTTGTGCATCAGCTTCATCTTTTTCTTCTTTACGCTCGTTTAAACCCTCAGCTACAGCTTCAGCAAGTGTACGAGTAATGAGGTCGATTGACTTTGATGCATCATCGTTAGCTGGAATAACAAAATCAACTGGACGAGGATCGCTGTTTGTATCAACAATAGCAAACACTGGAATATTTAGCTTCTTTGCCTCAGCTAAAGCGATATGCTCTTTCCTAACATCAACGATGAATATCGCAGTTGGAAGTCTAGTCATATCAGCAATAGATCCTAAAACTTTATCTAGCTTCTCTCTTTGACGGCTAACTTGAAGACGTTCACGCTTAGATAGAATAGCAAGCGTACCATCCGCTTCCATCTTATCAATCTGAGTCATCTTACGAATAGCCTTACGAATAGTTCCGAAGTTGGTAAGCATACCCCCTGACCAACGCTCAGTGATGTATGGCATGCCTATAGCCTTTGCATGAGTAGAAACGATGTGTTGACCTTGTTTCTTTGTAGAAACAAAAAGAATTTTCTTTCCGCTCTTAGCAATTTGTTTCATTGCGGCTGCAGCTTCGTCAATCTTAACGATGCTTTTATGCAAATCAATAATGTGGATTCCTTTCTTCTCAGTGAAGATGTAAGGCGCCATGTGTGGGTTCCACTTGCGCTTTAGGTGGCCGAAGTGAGATCCGGCTTCGAGCAATTGCTCAAAATTAGTACGAGCCATGTTGTTAGTTTACTTTCCTAGTTTAAAGCAATCCCATAGTAGCCACTTAATTGTGTGAGTCTTTGGAATTTGGATTCTAAACAAATTATTAAAAAAATGAAGAGGTGTCAGGCGGCAGCCATTAACGCTTCGAGAATTGTTCTTTCTTACGAGCTTTCTTCTGTCCGAATTTCTTACGCTCAACCATACGTGGATCACGAGTTGTAAGACCTTCAGCTTTAAGAGTTGATTTATTTTCAGGATCTATTTCTATAAGAGCCTTAGAAATTGCTAAACGTATCGCTTCTGCTTGACCGGTAATACCTCCACCAGCAACGTTTACTTTAATATTGTATTTACCTGCTGTTTCAGTTAGCTCGAAAGGCTGGTTAATCTTGTATTGGAGAGTCCCTGTAGGGAAGTAGTCTTTATAGTCACGCTTGTTGATCGTGAATTTCCCCTTCCCTTCTGAAAGGTAAAGGCGAGCTACTGCGTCTTTACGACGGCCTGATGTGTTAATTACGTCCATGCTTCAGATTAGTGATTGAAAGTGATTGTCTTCGGCTCTTGAGCTTCATGCTTGTGGCTAGGCCCAACATAAACGTGCAAGTTGCGAAAAAGTGCACGACCTAATGTATTTTTAGGTAGCATGCCTCTTACAGCTTCTTCAACCATTGAAAACGGCTTTCGAGCCATAACTTCAGCAGCTGTACGCGTACGTTGACCACCAGGGTAACCGGTGTAACGCATATAAATCTTCTGATCCCACTTCTTTCCAGTAAGCTTAATCTTCTCAGCGTTTATGACAACTACGTAATCTCCGCAATCTGCGTGAGGTGTAAAATTAGGCTTGTGCTTGCCTCGTATAAGTTTTGCAACTTCTGAAGCAATTCTTCCTAGAGTCTGCCCTTCAGCATCTACTAGCAGCCATTTTTTATCGGCATTCTCCTTATTAGCGGAGATTGTTTTGTAACTTAAAGTATCCACAGCGAATGTCTTACGTGTTCGATTTTCCCCAAAATTTAGGGGTGCAAAGATAGTTAACAATGTGGATAACCAAGCCTTTTAGGTGGACAAAAATTACTTTTTCCCATTACTACGCTTCAATTCTAAATCGTAACTGCAAATAAACACGTGCTGAGTCCATGGGTCCGGAGTGTTTATTTGTTGTTCTATTTGGTAACCAAAAGAAACCCAACGACGTTTGGACACTTTGTGCTTAGCCATAAATCTGTATCTAAAATCGCTCTGATAAAACCCTTCCTGAGATGGTTTGAAGAACAATTCAGAATATATAGCCAATCGTAATTTTTTTGAAACCTTATAATACAGGGCAGGACTTAGTCGAAAAGTTTGGTTATAATCGGATTTTAGTTGGTATCGAAATCGTAGTGAGGCGAAAAGATTTGAGAGCAGAGGGCGTTTATATTTTGCAGATATGGTAATACGGCGTAGCGGCTCATCAGCATACTCGTCAGTTCGGGACACGCCGAGTCGGAGTTCTGAGGAGAGCTTCCAATAAGGAGAGAACTCTCTTGAAAGAGTGAAATTCGTAAAGGCTGATCCGAGGCGGGAGGCGTCGTAATCTAAACGGGTTTGGGCTTCTGAGGTGAATTCTAAATTATTAGAAATGTTCTTAGAAATAGAAATGCTAGACCAAATCCCGTAATCTGTCCACTGTCCAAAAATCGATGTAGAGGAGAAGAGGATTGAGAGAAAAACAATCGCAAGCCTGCCCATACTTTTAATACTCGTCATATATTAAGAATGGTGCCGAGGTTACTACATCGTCTCTATCTTCAATTTCAACTTCAAAATAAAATGCTATCTTAGGGAGGGGACTTGCTGTTGATGTAGTGTCCTCTGAGTACACATATAGTGTGTAATTTCCCGTTCTAAGCCAGTTAAAAGCAAATTCGCCATCAGGGTTTGTATCAACTTTATCATCCGGACTTGTGTGATTGCCATAAATGATGTGGACCTCTACATCTGATGCAGGAATGGTGTCGACGGTGGAGGCGGGATTGTTTATTTGGACTCTGCGAATGAGACTAATGGAGCCCTCGATAGAAGCGCTTCCCCCCTCGCCGGGAGTTTTAACGCAAGAAAGAAGAGTAATGGCAATAAAAATTAAAGTCGTGAGATAATGCATCGTTTTCATAGGTGCTAAATTACAATCAAATCGTAACTTGCTCTCGCTTATGCATAATATTGATTCAATCCACGATGTAACGACGCTTCCTTTAGGTGAGGGAAGGCTAGAAGTCGTTTGCGGCCCTATGTTTTCTGGTAAAACAGAAGAGTTGTTAAGAAGGGTAAGACGAGCGGTGATTGCTCATCAACCAACTCTGATAATTAAACCTGCTACTGATACGCGTTACGCAATAGACGAAGTTGTGTCACATGATAAGAATGCGATGCCTTCTAAGGTTGTGACAAAAAGTAGAGATATCTTAACTTCCCTTGAGGTAGATGGTAGAATGGCGTTAGTTGTAGCAATTGATGAGGCTCAATTTTTTGATGATGATTTGCCTGATGTGTGTAATGAACTTGCAAATCGTGGGTTGAGGGTTATTGTTGCTGGACTAGACTTGGATTTTACAGGAAAGCCCTTTGGATGCATGCCACAGCTACTGGCTTTAGCAGAAGAGGTTACTAAGCTTCATGCTGTTTGTACGGAAACAGGGCGTGCTGCACATTTTTCACATAGAATTGCCGGTGGAGATAACACCGTTGAACTCGGTGAAAAAGACCGATATGTCCCGCTTGCTAGACATGCCTTTGTTGTATTCCGTAAAAAAGAAAACTCGAAGTAATTAATGTCTGAAAATACACCTGTTACTACTCTAGAGATTGACCTGGGATGTGTTGCACGAAATCTAAATCGAGTTCGCGAACAAATGAATGGCAAGGGTGTAATTTGTGTGATAAAGGCATTTGGATATGGTACCGATGATATCGCTCTTGCAAAACTTTTACAAAAGCATGGTGTTGAATATTTAGCCGTTTCTTGTGCTGATGAGGGCGTACGATTAAGAGAAGCGGGGGTGACGTCTCGGATCCTGATCCTCAATCCAAACAACAGCACTTTTGATGAATTAGTGGAAAACAACTTAGAGCCAACATTATTGTCTATAAAGCATTTGGAGGCTTATGTTGTTTGGGCTGAGAAGAAAGGGTTGGAAGGTTCACCTGTTCACATAAATATCAACACGGGGATGAACCGCTTGGGGTTTGAGGTGAGTGATCTCTTGGAAATTGAACGAATTATTGTTGAGTCTGATTTAAACGTAGCTACAGTTTATTCTCATTTAGCGGGATCTAATGATCACTGTTTTGACGGAAAAACACTTAAACAGTTAGAACTTTTCGATACGGTTTGTTCAAAATTTTCATTCCCATTTAAGAAACATATATTAAATTCATCGGGAGTAGCGAGGTTTCCAGATCACAAATCTGATTATGTGAGGGTAGGTATTTGCTTATTAGGCATAGATGAATCAAGAGAAGAATGGGGGTTAGAACCAGCCGTTAGTTTTAAGACTCTCGTTACTCAAGTAAGGCGTTTATCCGCTGGTGAGGGGTTGAGTTATGGTTTTACAGGTGCTGAGTCAAGTGATAGAGATATTGCCTGGCTTCCTGTTGGTTATGCCGATGGATATCCCAGGTGCCTTGGAAATGGAATTGGATCTGTTTTTATTAAAGGTGTTTATGCTAAATCAGTGGGGCGAGTGTGCATGAGTCTAGTTGCTATAGACGTGACTGGATTAGATGTTGTAAAAGGGGAAGAGGTGGAGTTATTCGGCAGGAATCTTTGTGTTATGGAGCTTGCTAAGAAAGCTGAAACAATTTCATACGAGTTGTTATCAAGGGTTCATGGGCGAGTGGCTAGAACTACTACAGGTTGAGTATAAAAAAAAACAAAAGCGCCGTTCAATATGAATGGCGCTTCTGCCTTTTCATTGTTCTTTTATTTAATGTCGAAATCACGCAACATTATCATTACAATCAATCTCTAAACGTTGTTATAATTATAAAGGTTGTTCGGGCAAATGTTAAAATTTGCTTTTAGATCCATTTTACTGTTTTAATAGCTGTTTACACCTGTATCCCTAACAGCGATCTAATTAGGTGTCAAAGGCAGCTTGCTGGTTTCTGCTTTTCGTTTTCTAGGAGGTAGGGCAGACGAAAATTTCGCCACAAATTTTTCAGCTGTTATTCTATAAACCGTTAATTTACCCCCATAAATTGTTGCAATCCTTGGAGCGGTTTTTTTATCGACGTGAAATGTCGTCTCGCGTGGACGTGAAAATGGTTTACCGGAAGCCTGTGGAAGTACGCGTAAACCCGCAAATGATTCAACGATTTTTTCTCTCGTTAGATCTTTAAATTTAGGAAAGTAACTCGAAACTACATCGCAGAGGTAGGTTTCCTCCTCTGGCAGCGGGACGACTTCTGAAGGGTTGCCGCTGAAAACTGTTTCAGTAGTTCCTATCATCATTTTTCCTTTCCATGGCATTACAAAGACGGCACGCTGATCTTGTGGGGCTTCAACATAATACATTCCACTAGGTGCGGATTCGTTTAATACGATATGGGCGCCCGATACTAGATCGAATTCTCGCTTTTCTGGAGTTGGCTTTACTTTTTCGAGGATTGCATTCGCCCAAGGACCTGCTGTATTGACCAGTAGTCGGGCTTTACAGCTGTGAATTGTGCCGTTTACAGAATACTTAATCTCGTTTACGTCTTCCCCTGGGATAGCTGAAATAAACTCAGCAGGCATTTTAATTTGCGCTCCTAGAGACTTCGCTGATTGAATCACCGCTCTAGTTAGTGCAGCGTCATCTGTAGCTCCGTCATTGTATTTGTAAACTGCTTGAAGGTTGTCAAGGGAAATACCATCTAGGTTTTTCCACTGTACTTCTGGTACTTTTTCAAACCGCGCGTCGCGTTTAAAATTTCCTAAAGTAGCATATATGGAGAGTCCCGCTCTAATCTCCCATGGTCTGCGTGTTGTATGCTTGTAAATCGGAATAAAAAACGATTCAAGGCGAACAAGCTCTGGGGCCAGTTTTAATAGAAGAGATCGCTCGGATAGGCACTCAAAAACCAGTTTAATTTGTCCGGACTCAAGGTATCTAAGCCCACCATGAATAAGCTTACTCGACTTACTCGATGTGCCATGTGCTATGGCAGTTTTCTCTAAAATAAGGACGGAATATCCTGCGGCAGCCGCTGCCTGTGCAACACCTGCCCCGTGAATTCCACCGCCAACAATTACCATATCGTATATCATGACAGCATCTTTTCTACCTCCTTAGATTCAATAATTTTCACTCCTCTAGCGATTAATCTAGCGGCTACTTCGCGAGAGGTAACTTCATAAATAACCCACTTCCAAGAACCTCCCCAGAGTTTTGACCCATCGTCAGGAAGAATTTCCTTGTCGCCGAAAAGGTAATCAGGTGAAAGCTCTTGTGAGACCTTCGCTCCCACTTCGTCATAACTTAAAACTACCCAACCTGTCTCCATGAAGCCATACTCCTGAGCAACTTTTACTGCGTCGGGGTTAAAGCTGATAAATACGCATTGGTTAAGGGCAGGGTCGCAGGATTCTCGAAGCGTTTTCACACATACTTCGAGTCCGTGTACGTCGATGGATTCCTGTTTTAATTCCACAAATGCCTTCACTCCTGGGTTTGATTTAAGCCAAACCATAACCTCTTCAACCTCACTAATTTGCGTAAGTTCTATCTTGCCTTGGAGTTCTCTTTGGGTGATTTCAAATACACTTAGATCTAATCCCATGGTGCGTTTGAAATTGTCATCGTGGAGCATGATGGGGGTGAGATCCTTTGTGAATTGGACGTCAAACTCAACCATTTTTGCCCCAGCCTTGATGGCTTCACTTAATGCCTCGAGGGTGTTTTCTAAATATTTAGCAGCGTACCCTCTATGTGCGACAACCTCTACAGCGTTCACGATAGAGCTTTTTTTATGAGCGTAGCATCGGCATGATTTGCTTGTGTTACCTTGAGGCGGGGTTCAGCAGCCATGGCGCGAACTATAGCCCATTCCGCTCCGGGATTACGTGCCCAGCTTCTTCGTGCAATGCCATTATTTACATCCCAGTGTAGCATCGATTTTAGGCGCCTCTCCGAGTCCGGTGATCCGTCTATAAGCATGCCAAAGCCTCCGTTAATAACCTCGCCCCAACCAACGCCACCGCCGTTGTGTATCGAAATCCAAGTGGCTCCTCGAAATCCGTCACCGATAACGTTCTGTATCGCCATGTCTGCTGTAAATGCAGATCCATCATAAATGTTTGAGGTCTCCCTGTAAGGTGAGTCAGTTCCACTCACGTCATGATGGTCCCGGCCTAAAACAACAGGAGATCTTAACGCGCCGGAGGCAACAGCATCATTGAATGCCTTTGCAATCTTGATTCTACCTTCCGCGTCTGCATATAAGATTCTAGCTTGTGAACCGACAACAAGATTGTTTTCCTCAGCGCCACGTATCCAATGGATATTGTCACGCATTTGGGTTTTAATCTCTTCTGGAGACTCTTTCATCATCTCCTCTAACACTTCGCATGCGATGGCATCCGTTAATTCTAGATCGCCGGGCTCTCCGCTAGTACACACCCATCTAAATGGTCCAAATCCGTAGTCGAAACACATAGGACCCATGATATCCTGAACGTAACTCGGATAGCGAAATGAAAGGCCGTCTTCTGACACTACCTCTGCTCCAGCTCGGCTTGCTTCGAGAAGGAAGGCGTTTCCGTAATCGAAAAAATAAGTTCCTTTTGCGGTGTGTTTATTTACCGCTGATGTATGGCGTATTAGTGTTTTTTGAACTAGCTTTTTAAACTGCTCAGGGTCTTCTGCCATCATACTATTAGACTCATCAAATGAGATCCCCATAGGGTAATATCCACCAGCCCAAGGGTTGTGAAGTGAGGTTTGGTCTGAACCTATATCAATATAAATCTCTTGCTTATCGAACGCTTCCCAAACGTCCACCACATTGCCGAGATATGCATATGAGATTGCCTCCTTAGTTGCTATAGATTGACGCACTCTATCAGAGAGCTCAATGATGTCCGATATTACATGGTCGACCCATCCTTGTTCGTGGCGCTTATACGCCGCATCCGCACTGACCTCAGCGCAAACCGTAACACAACCGGCGATGTTTCCCGCTTTTGGTTGGGCTCCACTCATACCACCCAGTCCAGAAGTCACGAATAAGCGCCCTGCTAAAGACTCATCGCCACCATGCTTTTCAGCAAGTCTTCTGCCGGCATTAAGGATTGTGATGGTTGTTCCATGAACGATTCCTTGAGGGCCTATATACATGTACGACCCTGCTGTCATTTGGCCATATTGGCTCACTCCGAGTGCATTCATGCGTTCCCAATCGTCTTGTGAGCTGTGGTTAGGGATTACCATTCCGTTTGTTACTACAACTCTTGGGGCGTCTGGGTGTGATGGAAAAAGTCCCATTGGATGGCCTGAAAAAATGGTAAGGGTTTGGGATGAATCCATCTCGCTTAAATACTTCATCGTGAGCCTGTACTGAGCCCAATTCTGGAATACCGATCCGTTTCCTCCATAAGTTATCAGCTCCTGAGGATGTTGTGCCACCGCAGCATCTAGGTTATTCTGAATCATTAACATGATTGACGCAGCCTGCTGACATTTTGCGGGATACCACTCTATCGGACGGGCTTTTATTTCAACATCCGGCATCAAGCGGTACATATATATCCTTCCGTAATTTTTTAATTCCTGAGCAAATTCTGGCGCAAGAACTGCATGCTGATCTTCTGGAAAATACCTGAGAGCGTTAGATAAGGCCAGTTCTTTTTCAGCTAAAGTTAGGATTTCTTTTCTCACCGGAGCATGTGGTACACCATCGCTGGGCGTTTTTGAAGGAGGTAAAATCGAGGGTATTCCCTGCGTAATCGATTCTTTGAACTTCTCTACATTCATTTCTTTCCTTTGTTTCTATAGGTTCCCGTCTTTTTATCAAAACCATAAGGGCAATGCTTACATCCACTTTCACAGCAATTACCTCGCTTTAAATGGTAAGTTTCTGTAAAGACAATGAAACCTTCATCAGTAGTGTAAAAGTCTTCAGGATCTAGGTCTTTTGCCATCGCTACAAATGTACGATTGTGACTACCTTCGCACCTCCACCTACAACATCTTTATGAGCGATTTCCTAACGCATGAATGCGGCATTGCGCTTCTGAGGCTTAAAAAGCCTCTACAGTACTACATCGATAAGTATGGAACGGCATTCTACGGTTTGAATAAAATGTATCTCCTGATGGAGAAACAACATAATCGCGGGCAAGATGGTGCCGGAATTGCGAATATAAAACTGGATGTTAGTCCCGGTAAAAGATATATTTCAAGAAAAAGATCAATAAACCCTAAGCCTATTCATGATATTTTCGAAGATATCCTTCATAGGTTTTCTGATCTCGATGCAAATCAACTTGCCGATGCGGCTTTTCTACAAGAAAACTTTGGCTTTACTGGTGAAGTGTCTTTAGGCCACTTGCGATATGGCACTTACGGGAAAAATGACATTGAAAATTGTCATCCGTTTTTACGACAAAATAACTGGCGAACTAAAAATCTTGTCGTCGCTGGTAATTTCAACATGACAAACGTCGACGAGCTCTTTAATATTCTTATTGAAATAGGCCAACATCCAAAACAAAAATCTGATACCGTTACCGTCCTTGAAAAAATAGGTCACTATTTAGATGTAGAGAATCAGTCTCGTTTTGATGCGCTAAAAGCTAAAGGATTAAATCACCAAAGCATTTCTGAAAAAATTGCCGATACTTTAGATCTTGAAGGTGTCTTGAAATCTGCGGCAGAAGGATTCGATGGTGGTTACGCAATGTGTGGAATGCTTGGTCATGGAGACGCTTTTGTGTTACGTGATCCCAATGGAATTCGACCTGCATATTGGTATGAGGATGACGAGATTGTGGTTGCTACTTCCGAGCGTCCTGTCATCCAAACTGCCTTCAACCTTACTGCTGATAAAATTCATGAGGTAAAACCTGGTCACGCTTTAATTATTAAACGTGACGGAACAACTTACATGCCTCAAATTCTCGATCCAGCAACACTTACAGCGTGTAGTTTTGAGAGAATTTATTTTAGTCGAGGCAACGATGTAGAAATCTACAAAGAGCGAAAAGCATTGGGGGAAAAAATCGTCCCTAAAATTCTCGAAGCAATTGAACACGACCTTGACAATACGGTTTCAAGCTTCATCCCCAACACTGCTGAGGTTTGTTTTTATGGAATGATTCAGGGGTTAGAGACTTTCTTAAATACAAGTAAAATTGCTCGGATAAAGGGCCTCGGATCTCATCCCTCTGATGAGGATATTGAAGCTATTATGAACGAACGCCCCAGAATGGAGAAGGTGGCAATTAAGGATGCTAAACTCCGAACATTCATAACTCAGGATTCTTCACGTGATGATTTAGTAGCCCACGTTTATGACATTTCTTATGGATCAATAAGAAGAGGTAAGGACAATCTTATCGTTATTGATGACAGCATCGTTCGAGGAACGACGTTAAAACAATCCATACTCAGAATTCTTGATCGACTCGGACCCAAATTAATCGTCGTTGCTTCAAGTGCTCCTCAAATCCGCTTCCCCGACTGCTACGGAATCGACATGGCGAAAATGAATGATTTCATTGCATTCAGAGCAGCTGTATCTCTATTGAAAGATCGCGGTCTTGAAAAAGTCCTTAGCGATACTTATGAGAAATGTAAGGCTGAGCTATTGAAACCTTTAGCTGACATGCAAAATCCCGTAAGAGCAATTTATGACCCTTTTACCGCTGACGAAGTGTCTGACAAAATCTCTGAACTTCTAACTCCCAAGGATATGGTTGCTGATGTGAAAATCATATTCCAAACCATTGAAGGTCTTCACGAAGCTTGTCCCGATCACACCGGAGATTGGTATTTCACCGGAAAGTATCCTACGCCAGGAGGACGTAGAGTTGTAAATCGCGCCTTCGTAAATTATATGGAAGGACGCGACAAAAGAGCTTACTAAATTCCTACATCTCGAATAGACCAAGTCTGTGTATGGAAGACTACTCTACAATCAATTGTTTGGTGGAGAGGCTTTCTAAACCACGCTTAGATGTTGCCGTATAGACTCCTTTCGCCCAAGTACTAACATCTATCATTCCAGAATTTACACCAGTTACAAGGTGCAGCGTTTCGATTAAACGACCTGCGATGTCGCGAATTTCAATTGCGTCGAGTGAGTTGGGGAGACATACCCCACTGGCGAAAACAAATTGCACTTTCGAACTGGCAGGGTTAGGGAACATCGTGAAATCTAGAGAGGTAGCTCCTAGCTGAACTTCATCAGTTGCAACAGTGTAGAGCTGAAGTATCTGCGTAATGTCCTGTATTGCTGTGTCAAGTTCTTCAATGATTTGCATCTGCGTATGTGAGACGATTGGAACAACCATCGTTCCGGAGTAAAACATCTTGTAGTCAATTAAAATTGTTGTTTCACTTGTCATTGAACTGTCCGTAATTTCTCTCGATATTGAAATCCTTGACACGTCATCTAAATGAACCCCTCCAGGAAGTTCGAGGGTTCCATAACCATCAAATACGCTCGTGACAACTCCTGATCTTTGTATTTCAGCACCTGAGATATTTAGTGAAACTTCGTAAGTGTCCGTCCATGTTTCGCCATATTCAAATGGGTACGGAAAGTAAATTTCGAATCATAATAGGGGTAACTAACTCCTCCTTCTACCCCACCGTAATACTCGTAAACATCTGGTCCAAAATTGAAGTAGTACTGACCGCCGCCTATTTCTATCATCCAGTTAGCATTGGGGTAATCGTCTTCAAATGAGGATGGTGTAGATGACAGTATTTGCCCATTATAAGAGTTGTCCGTAACAAAAGAACTGTAATCCCATGCCATATTTTCTCCCGCCGCTCCCGCTTCTGATAATTCTTCTAATGTCCCCATGGTATAACTGTCACCAGATAGAAAAGATGGTGCAATATGGGTTTGGGCATTCGCCTTAGAAAAAGGAATTAATCCTGAAAGTAAAACCGATAAAACCAGTGGGGTAATAGTGATGCGCATCGTATAATTAATTATATTGGGAGACAAATGTACATGAATACAACCTCCATGATAGAATTTATATCTCAACCTTGGCCTTGGTACGTTGCCGGACCGGCCATAGGGCTTATGGTCCCTTTACTACTTATTGTGCTTAACAAATCCTTTGGGGTGAGTAGTTCGCTGAAGCATCTGTGCGCAATGTGTTCTATTTCTAAGGCAAATTATTTTAAGTACAATTGGAAAAAAGAGAGTTGGAATTTACTCTTTGTTTTCGGGATCTTTCTCGGAGCTTTATTTGCAGCTGAGTATATTCCTACGAATGAGCTTGTAGGTATTTCTGATGCTACGGTTACAAAACTGAGTGCTTTAGGTATCAGCGATTTTACTGGCCTTATGCCTTCTCAAATATTCGCGTTCGACCACATCACTAATATTGCTACTCTACTATCTGTGATTCTCGGGGGGTTCCTTGTTGGATTCGGAACACGTTACGCTGGGGGATGCACATCGGGTCACGCAATTATGGGTCTTAGCATGTTGAACCTCGGCTCGCTTGTAGCTGTTGTCGGCTTTTTCATTGGTGGACTCGCTGTTAGTTGGTTCGTTTTACCATTCATTCTTGCATCACTATGAGACATTTATACGCAGTACTACTCGGAGCTCTTTTTGGAGGAATACTTGTTAAAGCTGAAGTCCTTTCTTGGTTCAGAATACAGGAAATGTTTTGGTTCCAAAGCTTTCATATGTTCGGAATAATAGGAAGTGCTATTGTTGTCGGAGCAATTTCTCTGCAAGTAATTAAGCGTCTTGAGGCCAAATCTATTTCAGGCGACCTGATCAATCCGACAGATAAAAAGTTCAATAAAAAAGGGAACTTAGTAGGTGGAATAATCTTTGGATGCGGCTGGGCTTTAACGGGCGCATGTCCGGGGCCACTTTACGCTCTTGTTGGAAGCGGCTATGGAATTATTCTCGTATCAATCTTCTCCGCGATGCTCGGAGTTGTGGCTTACGGGGTTCTAAGAGATAAACTTCCTCATTAAGCTTGTGAAAAAAGGAATGAGGTAATTCCTATCCGCAGACTGTTCCAAACGCAGAAAGAACAAGTAGTACATCCGCAACGTTAACATAGCCATCGCCATTTACGTCGTTTGAACAATCTGACAGGCAACCAAATTCGCTTAATACAGCTAGTATGTCGCTTACAGAAACTACTAGGTCACCGTCGAGATCTTCAAAGCATCCAGCATTTGTTTCTTCAATGCATGGGTTAAAAAGAGATGTCATCGTTGTCTGAAGAGCATCGTTTACCACATCTACAGCTTGAGAAATACATACCATCCCATTTGCCGATCCTATCCAATGAACACGAAGAAATGGAGTATAGACAATGTTTTTTGGAATCGAAGTGCCGTCGTAACTTAAAGAAAGCACGTCTATTCCTCCTGGTACGTGAGAAGGGGTTCCTGAGTAAAGAAGAGGGTCAATCAAGCTCTCTGTTTGAGAGATTTGAATCCCGTCGAACTCTAGGTGATATGCATAAATTCTGTTGTCCGGATTCAGAACGTGGACGTCAAAATATTGCAAATCCCAGTCTACGCTTCCTATCGTAAATTCAACGTTATCAAACGGATTTTCAATCGCCACAGTAGGAAAGTCACAATGGGTGTGAACCCCTGAACTATCAGGGTGAGTGTGAGCTACATTCCAATACTGACAGTCAGCTATAGTGGCAGCATCAACAAGATTTATTAAACCATCAGCATTGATGTCATTGCAATCATTTAATGCAATATCCCCTCCTAAAACACCTTCTGTATAAAGCTGAGCGTCCGTCAAATCTTGATCAGCATCAGCATCAATATCTCCCATTAAGGTGGATCCTCCACAAGTCCCAGTACAGTCATTTAGCGTAGTTCCATAAGGCTCTCCTGCACAATCTGTGAACACGGGACAATCTGTAATAATCGCTACTTCATATCCAGCACTTCGATCAATTTCAATACAAACAACGCCCCAATTGTTGTCTGTATTTGTTTCGTAATGGCCTAAAGCGTCTGGTGCGTAATCCCAATTTACACGAACCACTAGACGATACTGGCCGTCAGGTACATCTGTAACGTCAATCCATTGACAGCTGAGTCCACTAGAATAAATATCTCCGCAACCAGCACTAATACCCATCGTTGAACATCCATAGGTGAACGATCCCCCATCACTACATTCTAAATCCATAACACAAAATCCATTTTTAAATCCTACTGGAATAAAACCTCCATCTATGTCAAATAAATCATACTTTGCATATCCATCATAATGCCAGTGATTGTGACAATCTCCCCATTCAAATTGTGTAGACGACTCGCCACTTTGACCTATATAGTAGTCAAGGTCCCCAATGTTCTTAATGTGTGTGGTAAATCTAATGATTTGTCTCTCACCAAAGCCATTTAAACACCCCTCTTCAATATAACAATCCGTTTCATTAACCTGCATTGTTGTTGCGTATAGAGAGCTCGTAATCGCGTCAGTTAAAATTACAAGATCTGGCCCGTTACATAGAGGATCTCCTTCGTAAATACATGTTCCATTATCAACTTCAGCTGAAGGATTGTAATTGCATGCTGTCGCGTCCATACATCCTTCAGGAGGTCCTACAAAAGAAAAATCCCAATCGAAAGATCCACAACTCGCGTCCAAAGATGCCCAACGTATCCACATCTGTTCTCCTCCTACTAGTAAAGCCGTAATCGTCGCCTCCTCTCCGCAACCTCCTTCCATATCATCGTAATAAATGGTTCCTTCATTGGTGTCGCCAAAGTTGTTCATATTACAGTAGTCATAGATATAAAGTGTTGTATTGCACCCAGCTCCACAAGAGCTAAATTCGTACATCCCGTTAGCTGGAGGAACGAATGTGTACCAAAAATTATCTGAAGCCTGAGCTACCGTTCCATAATCTGCGTCTGTCAAAACCACCGCATCGTTACATGTAGTACCTGGCGCACAGTCAAACATTACAATATCCTGATACCCAAAATTGCCTCCAGTTGCTACTTCAACTCCGTCAATTAATAGTGTAAAGGCTCCATTGCCATAGCCGCAACATATTCCATCTCCATAGCTGTCGTCTATTACAAACTGCAAACAAGAAGGCTCATCAATATTAGGTATACAAGCTGAAGCTGTATACGTTGTGTTACTTGCTGAGTATGGCCCCCCGGTTAGTAGTTCGCCACTTGCATCTGACAATGTCCATGTTGTTTCACCTGGATAGTTGTCTGTTAATATTTGAACAACAACCTCTGACTCTCCTTCAACGCATTGAGCTGAAATTGATGTTGAGGTAGACGTGGAAAGGAGAAGTATAATTCCAGAAAATAGAATGGAGTAGGGGTAATTCATAATAATAACAATACTTAATTGTACTAATTTATGACGCAAAAAACTATTCTTTAGTTGCTTGAATAATAATTCTTGTGATGCTTCGTAGGATTTAACCCTGGCCTTTAATACTCATTTGGTCCACTTCAATGATAGCTTACGCCATTTAGGGTCATATATACTGAGCTCGTAACAGGATTTACGCAAACATCGCTTCAACCCGTTTATACTAGTAATAATAGTTTTTATTTCCGTTATTAACCCCTTATATTTCATCATATAAATTTGCAATACGACAAAGTGAGTTTTAAGATTTGCATCTTTGTATTAAATATTAATAAATGAATTTATATGAATCTCAGCTCTAAACAATCCCTAATTGCTATTGTGGTTTTAGCGGTAATTTGTCTTTTCCTAGGGATTCAGCTTTTTGTGGGAGGCGAAAAGTTTAAAGACTTGTCTGGTGATTATAGTCGGCTTGAAATGGATAAAGAACAAGTCGTTTTCGATTTAGAGAAGTTGAGGTTTTCTTATGATACATTGAATATTGAAAATTCTATGATGCTCGCAGAAATTTCTGCCCAACGAGATAAAATTGACGGCTTAATTACCAGTGTAAAAAATGGAAATTGGGAACTTGGAAAAGCTAAAAAGGAAGCTGCTACATTAAGGGTGATTATGAAGGGTTATATTGTAACCATCGACTCTATAAATCAACTCAATCAAGCGTTAACGGAAGAAAATACCGCTATGCGAGACCGAGTAAAAGAGGTACAAGTGATCAACGAAAAACTCGAAGAGCGCCAAGAAAATATGGAGGAGATTATTGAAGTTGGGAGGGTTCTTCAATGCACGGAAATAAACGTTGTGGGAATTCGAGTAACACAGACTGGAAGACAACGAGAGACGGCAAGAGCGGATAGAGTGGAGATGATTAAAGTTTGTTTTACACTTCTTGAAAACAAGATAGCAGAACCCGGGAACAAAGTCCTAAACTTAAGAGTTACAGACTTAGAAGGCAATGTGTTATTGCCAAATAATGATGGAGGTTATAGTGCTACAAGAAATATTGATTACTCTAATGATAGATTAGATGCTTGTGTGTTTTACTCTGTTGACATAGAAACCAACGCATTAATTTCGGGAGAATACACTATTGAAATCTTAGAGCAAGAGGTGGTAATAGGATCAAGCATTTTGAATTTAAGATGAGTTAATAACGATTTTGCTATCATTTCTTTCGTTTAAAAAGTTGTGACCTACAGATATAAAGTCTTTTAAAATCCTATCGAATCTACAGCGGACTTTTGGCTGATGGATCAAACAACATTAGAAATTGGAAGCCTCGGTGAAGACCTTGCTCATAAATATCTGTCGTCATTGGGATATACAATCTTGGAGCGAAATTGGCGATGGCGTAAATGTGAAATTGACATCATCGCAATCCACCGTGATAAAATTGTATTTATTGAGGTGAAAACACGTGGTAGAAATCGGATAGAGCAGGGCGAGGATATTTCACATCGTCAGAGAAAAAGAATCATCAATGCTACTAATTCCTATTTATTAAAGAGGTGGGAGATTGATCTTGAATCTAGGTTTGACCTTGTGAGGGTTAGAAAAACAAATGGCGATTGGTGGGTAGAACACATTAGGGGTGCTTTCGAAGTTGTATAATTCTTAGAGGTATGAAACCGAGTGATGTATCTTTGCAACTCAATATTTATTGTAAGATGAAAAAGTCAACAGGTTCAGGCCGCCGAGGAGGCGCCCGAAGAACCAAACCCGAGTCAAAGTCGTTTAGACCGAAGCATAAGCTCTCACAAAACAGCACTAACAATTCTGAGTCAGATAAACCCAGCAATGCTGAAGAAAGTAAAGGATATCCCAAATCTAAGTCTGGAGGAAAATATGGGGCGAAGGGGAAAACCATTCTTAAAACAAGAACCGGGAGTTACAGAGCCAATTTAAGGCGTAACAAGGTTGAAAAACGTCAACCATTACCAGATTCAAATGCTCCTATGAGACTTAACCGTTATGTCTCTCAAGCTGGGATTTGCTCAAGAAGAGAAGCTGATGTATTAATCGCCGCTGGGGTTGTAAGTGTTAATGGTGACGTCATAACCCAGATGGGGTATAGGGTTAACCAAACTGACAAAGTTCAGGTTGAAGGAGATACAATTAAGGCCGAAGCTAAGAAGTATATTTTATTAAATAAACCTAAAAATTTCTTAGCAACCGAAGAAGATCCACAAGGCAGAAGGACTGTGATGCAATTAATTCGTGGGGCTTGTAAGGAGAGGGTCGTGCCGATTGGAAGACTTGATAGAGACTCCACTGGGTTATTAATGTTCACGAACGATGGGGAGATGGCAAAAAGGCTCACTCATCCTAAAGTTGGCGTAAAAAATCTGTATCATGCTAGTTTTAAAGAAAAGGTGAGTCAAGGGGATTTAGATAAGATGCTAGAGGGGTTTGAATTAGATGGGAAATTCGTGAAGTTTAATAAAGCTAGTTTCGTGAAAAGCGACCCGAGAGAGGTTGGTGTGGAGATTCACTCTGGAAGAAATCGAATCGTTAAGAGAATTTTCGAACATTTTGGATATAAGGTTACAAAATTAGATCGAGTGATTTTTGCTTGTCTTACTAAGAAAAATATCCCACGTGGGCATTGGCGACACTTAACTGAGGAGGAGATGAATATACTAAGAATGACAACATAGGCGTATTAATGAAGATGTCCGATAGTTTAGTAATCATTCCAACTTACAACGAGAAAGAAAACGTTGTAAAAATGCTCGAAACAGTAATGTCTCTCGAGCCCCTTTTTAATGTTCTTGTCGTTGATGACGGAAGTCCTGATGGAACCGCTGACCTTGTCAAATCTGTGGCTACAAAATTTAATGGGCGAGTTTTCATCCTCGAACGTAATGGGAAGCAAGGATTAGGAACCGCATACATCGCTGGGTTTAAATGGGTGTTAAAAAAGGACTATGCGTATATTTTTGAAATGGATTGTGATTTTTCGCACAATCCTCACGATTTAATCCGATTAAGAGAAGAGTGTGTTGGAGGCGCGGATGTGGTTGTCGGTTCAAGAAATGTAAAAGGCGGGGGGGTCGTAAACTGGCCTCTCGGTAGAAGGTTAATTAGTAGGGGCGCGTCTATCTATGTTAACTTGGTTTTGTGGCTTGGCGTGCGGGATAGCACTGCGGGATTTGTTGCTTATAAAAAGGATGTATTAGATGCTATAGATATCGATTCCGTTGAGTTTATAGGTTATGCGTTCCAAATAGAGATGAAGCTACGGGCAAAACGAAAGGGGTTTAATATTGTCGAGGTGCCTATTGTATTTCGCGACAGGGTTCTCGGGACATCTAAGATGAGTTTAAATATTTTTAATGAGGCCTTTTTCGGCGTTTTAAAAATGAAAATACGCTTGAAAAATGGCCTCTAAAAAGACACTGTTTCGTGGAGCTCACGTTGTAAATGAAGGGAAGGTTGTTGTCGGAGATGTACTCGTGATTGGTGATCGTATTGCGAAAATTTTAGAGCGAAATAATGGCGAGGTTTTTAACTCCGTCGAAGTTGAAGATGCTGAACAAGTGGAGGCAAATGGGTTTTGGCTTATGCCTGGGTGTATCGATGATCAAGTGCATTTTAGGGAGCCTGGATTAACACATAAAGCAGAAATTAGAACTGAATCTGCGGCGGCGGCGGCGGGTGGTATTACTTCGTTTATGGAGATGCCTAACACCGTTCCTCAAGCATTAACTCAAAGATTACTTGAAGATAAATATGAGCGGGCCGATGAGGTTTCTGCTGTAAACTATAGCTTCTTTATGGGCGCCAGCAACGGCAATATCTCAGAAGTACTTAAAACAGATCCAGCAAGGGTGTGTGGGGTTAAGGTCTTTATGGGGTCCTCCACTGGAGATATGCTTGTAGATGAGGAAAAGGTTTTAGAAGGAATTTTTAAAGAAAGCCCAACTCTTGTTGCTACACATTGTGAAGAAGAGTCAATAATTAGAGCCAACCATGCAAAGGCTCGGGAAAGATGGGGCGAAAACGTTCCAATGGACCAACACCATCTTATTCGTAGTGCAGAGGCATGTTATAAAAGCTCTTCGAAAGCTGTTGAGTTGGCTTCTCGATTAGGTACTCGCCTTCATGTTCTACACATTTCGACAGAAAAAGAGTTGAATCTATTTGATGGTTCTAAGCCTCTCTCTGAAAAGCGAATTACTGCGGAGGCGTGCATACACCACATTTGGTTTACCGATGCAGATTATTCTCAAAAAGGCACATATATTAAATGGAATCCTGCGGTTAAAACTCTTGAAGATCGGGAGGCAATAAGAGCCGCTCTTTTAGATGGGCGAATAGATGTTATAGCTACAGATCATGCTCCGCACAGTATAGAAGAAAAAAATGGGAAGTATTTTTCTGCTCCTTCAGGAGGGCCTCTAGTACAGCATGGTTTACCAGCAATGTTAGACCTCGTTCATAAAGGTAAAATAACTGTTGAAAGGGTGGTTGAACTGATGTCACATCGTGTCGCAGAGTGTTTTAATCTTTCAGAAAGAGGTTATATACGAGAAGGGTACAAAGCTGATTTGGTACTTGTTAACCCTGATGCTGAATGGACGGTTACGGGAGAAAATATTATGTATAAGTGCGGTTGGTCTCCTTTTACTGGACATAAGTTCAAATCTCATGTTGTAGGTACATGGGTTAACGGAGTTAGGGTTTGGGATGGGGTGAATATCTTAACTAAGAATGGCAATCATGCCGGTGAACGCCTCCAATTTAATCGGTAAGCCAAATGATCAAGGTTAAATGCACTTCTATTTTACTGCTGTTACTTGTGATAGGTACAGGAGGTTGTGCAAATGACATTCGGGATAGAGTTGATGTGGTTGCTCCAGAAGGGGTGTTAGAAAAAAACGAGTTTGTAAATATTCTCGCAGACATTCAGCTGATCGAAGCTGCTTCAAAAAACCGAGTTTGGAGAAACGATGATGTCGAAAAAAGATTAGGCGATGCGTACAACGAAGTCTTCAGTAAACACGATATAACTGAACGTCAGTTTAAGGTCAGTCATCGCTGGTGGTGGAATCACCCCGTTGCTATGAAGGGCGTTCTATTAGAAGTAACAGAAAAAATTACTCAGCTAGAAATTGAGGCGAGGTAGCTTTCTGCTGTTCTTGAAATGGCCTTGTTGACCGGTTCATATTCCCATTTAACACCTTCTAAAGCCAGTACTCGTTCAATTTTTGAGCCGTCATACACAATCATTGTCCGCGACATTTTAAGGCTGGATTTTGTGGCTAGGGCTCTCTTGCCTGTGAGTTTTTCAATAAGCCAAAACGCCCTCCACGCAAAAGAAGACATCCATGGTTTAACAGCCCGAAATGGAGGCTTAACGTTTAATGCTATCGCTATTTCACACATTAAACTTTTGTAACTGCGGTTTTCTGAATTCAGAAGGACTCTTTCGCCTCTAACATTGTTGTCTGCAAGTAAAACACAGGCTTTTGCAACATCGCTTGAAGAAACATAACCGCTTGAACCTGTAGGGTAAAACGAAAGACCTGCGTGAATTTGGGGGAAAAGCTCTGCTGAGCTCCTTGTAAAATCACCCGCGCCAATGATGATGGAGGGATTTACAACCGCAACGCTCAACCCTTCCTCTTGTCCACGCCAAACCTCAAGTTCCGCAAGATATTTACTCCTCGAATACGCGGTTTCTCCTACCCCATCTTCAAAAGGAGTTTCTTCATCAACTATTTTGTTTTCTTGCCTCCCTAAAGCCGCAACGGAACTAACATACACAAGGGTTTTTACATCCTTATGAAGCATCGCGTTTACAATGTTTTTTGTGCCTTCAACATTCGTCATTAAAAGCGAAGCTTCGTCTAACGGGTGAAAAGAAACCAAAGCTGCAACATGAAATACTCTTGTGCAGCCTTTCAGTGAAGATTCTAACGACTGGCTGTCGTTTAATTCGCCTTCCACCCATGTTAATCTATCTAAAGAAAGGCTTCTTGATGTTATTAGATTCTCTACGGAAGTAACATCTGAATTATTTCTGTAAAGCGCCTTCACTGTATGGCCTGCTGAGATTAGTTGAGAAACCAATTCTCTTCCTACAATACCTGTTGCGCCGGTGATGAAATCCATGGCGGTAAAGGTAGTTATCTTTGAAGTTGATTTGGTTTAAATGAAGCCCCTAGAACACATACAAAATATTCTTGCGAGGCTGCCTAACGAGCCAGGTATTTATAAGCATTTTGATGCTGAAGGGACCATTATATACGTGGGAAAGGCGAAGAATTTGAAAAAACGAGTGAGCAGTTATTTCAACCGCAAGAATTATGAAAACGGAAAGACGCGGCTGTTGGTTAGGAAGATTGCAGATATTCAGTGGATTGTTACGCCTACAGAGCAAGACGCTCTACTGCTTGAAAACAATCTCATAAAAGAGCACTGGCCGGTCTATAATATCCTCTTGAAAGACGATAAAACATTTCCGTATATTGTGATTAAGAAGGAGCGATTCCCGAGGGTCTTTTCTACACGAAGTGTGATGAATGATGGGGGAGAGTATTTTGGTCCGTTTACGAGTATTCGGAGTATGAGGACGGTGTTAGACTTGTGCCAGAAACTTTATCCGATAAGATCCTGTTCCCTTTCGCTAACTGAGAAAAACATTGCTGGAGGTAAATTTCGTGTATGCCTAGAATATCATGTAGGAAATTGCTTGGGGCCTTGCGTGGGAAACCAAGCTGAAGATGATTACGACCTCAGCATCCAATCTATAAGACATGTATTGAAAGGAAACTTAAGTGTTGTCCGCAAAGTTTTAAAGTCTCAAATGAATTTAGCTGTGAAAGACCTCGCTTTTGAAAAGGCAGAAGGAATTAAGTCAAAGCTCAATTCGTTGGATAAGTATCAAGCAAAAAGTACTGTTGTACACCCTAAAATTGATGGGGTAGATGTCTTTACAATCGTTGGGGATGATAGTTTTGCTTACGTAAACTGTTTGCTCATTGTGTCTGGCGCAATTATTCGTGGGTCTAGTTTTGAAGTTAAGCGTAAGTTGGGCCAAACCAATGCCGAGATATTGGAGGCATCTATTCCACTTATCCGAGAGAAATTCAACAGTACTAGTCGGAAAATTTTTACATCTATTCTGGTGAATGTGGCTTTAGGTAATGTGACTTTTTCTATTCCCTTAAAAGGAGATAAAAAGAGACTCGTTGAAATGTCTGAGCAAAATGCTAGGCTTTACATGAAAGATCGACAAAGACATCAAGAACAAATCGACCCTGAAGCAGCATTAGAAAGGCTTATGGCTACCATGAAATCTGATTTACGGCTTAAGAGTCAGCCGAGACATATTGAGTGTTTTGATAACTCGAATTTGCAAGGAACCAATCCTACTTCTGCTTGTGTCGTGTTTCGAAATGGAAAGCCTTCAAAACGAGATTATAGACATTTTAATATTAAAACCGTTGAAGGGCCTGATGATTTTGCCAGTATGAAAGAAGCGGTGTACAGACGTTATGACAGGTTGTACAAGGAGTCTGGTGAAGAGGGGCTGCCCCAACTTATAATAATAGATGGAGGCAAGGGCCAGGTAAGTCATGCTATGGAAGCTGTCGAAGAACTTCATTTAAGAGGGAAAGTTGCGGTTGTTGGAATCGCTAAAAGATTAGAGGAGTTGTTTTTTCCTGGGGATTCCTTGCCTATTTATCTCGATAAGAGGTCGCCCACGCTAAAGGTGATTCAAAATATGAGAAATGAAGCACATCGGTTTTCATTAACCCATCATCGAAAAAAGAGAAGCCAATCATCTACCGCATCTATATTGGACAATATCCCGGGTGTAGGTGAGGCTATCAAAAGAAAGTTGCTGATCGAATTTGGGTCTGTTTCGAAAATTAAAAATGCCAGTTTAGAAGATTTAAAAACTGTTTGTAGTGGTCGCGTTTCACAACAAATAATTTCCTTTTTTAAAGAAAACAAGAGTTAAAATTTAAATCGCGGCCCCAATTTATTCCCTCCTGCTTTTCTATATGACTGGACGATGTCTGAAATTATTTCTGAAGCTGGGAGAATGTTTTTAAGAAGGGCAGACACTTGGCCTATTTCTAACTCCCCTTTTTCGAGATTTCCCTCAAACATTCCCTTTTTTGCCTTTCCTTTTCCTAAAATTTCAGATAATTGCTCAGGAGTAGCACCGTTCTCTTTGGCTTTAGAAAGCTCCCTAAATAAATCATTGTGCAGCATTCTAACAGGTGTTAGCTCTTTAAGGGTCAACGTTGTATCTCCCTCGCCCGATGCTACAACCGCCTTTTTAAAAGCGATGTGGGCAGATGACTCTTCACTGGCGACAAACCTTGAACCAAGTTGAGCCCCTTCAGCTCCTAATATCATAGAGGCAAGAACTGACTTTCCGTCCGAGATACCACCAGCGGCAATCACAGGGATTGAACAAGCATTTGCAACAGAGGGGATCAGGCACATGGTTGTTGTTTCCTCACGTCCATTGTGTCCTCCAGCTTCAAAGCCTTCAGCTACAACAGCATCGACGCCAGCAGCTTCTGATTTTAAAGCGAATTTCACGCTGCTCACTACATGAACAACGGTAATTCCATGAGATTTTAATTTTGATGTAAATAAGTTGGGGCTCCCTGCGCTAGTGAAAACAATGGGGACTTCAAGGTCAATTACGGTTTGTATATGCTCTTGAACTGAGGGATAAAGAAGAGGGATATTTACAGCAAAAGGAAGAGAGGTTGTTTCTTTACATTTCTTGATTTGATCTCTCAAAATTTCAGGGTACATACTGCCTGACCCTATAATCCCCAATCCTCCAGCATGACTAACTGCACTTGCGAGTTCCCACCCTGCACACCAAACCATTCCACCCTGAATGATAGGGTACTTTATAGAAAAGAGATCACAAACTCGGTTCTTTATGTTTTCAGGAGCTGACATATTTGAAGTTGTTTAGGAGAGTTTATTTTGCTTAAAATAGTGCCCTAATGTTGAAAGGCTTAGTCTTTGGGATGTTGACGTAAGTGAACTGTTGTCAAATTCATCAACGCCCTTTTTATTGAAAATTTCTAAATCCGATAAGGCTGCGATTCCCTCAGCATGGAAGTCCAAATAGATCCCTTCTAATTTTAACTCCCAAGGGAATTTATTTGAAGAGAGTGAGTGGTTTTGAGCTCTGTTTGGGTCGATGTTTTCTTTGATTTCTTTTAAAGAAGGTTTCACAGAGTCATTAAATGACAACACCTTTGTTACGAAATTGTGGTCTAAAAAAGGGGTTTTGAAATCAATGTCATTTTCTGAGTTAAATGTATGCGCATCACGCAAAAGGGTGTTTGCTAAATAGGTCCCCATCTCAAGTACAGAAACCTTGGTTAAAAAGGGAAGAGAAAAAGCGGCTTGACCAACTCGTAAAATGTCTGCTACAAAGTAAAAAATTCTATTTCGAGTGAGCTTTATACTTGGAGACAGTTTCTTAATCTGATTGTCCAATATTCTCTGGCGAGCTAAGGGGTAGGTGTGCTCCAAATCGAAATAATTACCGGCTAATATTTCGGCGTTTTTATTTGAGGCGTTTCCTGGAGATATTGTTTTTAATAAGCCACCTGCAAATACTCGCAGTCCTCTGGGCCAAGAAGTGAGCCACCTGTGTTTCATTAGCTGGACAGAAGTATTAAATAATGAGTTCTCACCGAATATTTCATTACATCCCAGGTCGCTAATGATCGTAGAATATCCAGCTTCCTTAGCTGATGTTGCTATAAAATAATTTCTAAGACCGTTCAAAGAAGGGTGGTCCATTTGGTCTATAGCATTGTGCAGCTTTTTAGATGCGGACTGCTTCGTAACAGATACCTCCGTGTGGTTGGTCGCAAAATGTTTTGAAATCTTATGTGCTTCATTCTTGGCAGATGTTTCTGAACCTTCAAATGCAACTGAAAAAGTGTTTATTGGGGGATTCGATAGTTGAGACATCGCAGCTGCTAAAGTGATGGAATTGAGCCCTCCTGATAAATAAATTGCTGGAGAATCACCCGTCAACTTAGATTTGACAGCGTTTAACAAAGTGTCTTTTACAGAATGAGAATCTTTAATTAATATTTCTTTGGAGGTTTCCCACCACCTAAGAACATTGACAGTCTCGTCCTGGATTTCTATTGCACATCCTGGTTCTAAAAGCTGAATCCCCTCTACGATAGTTAGAGGTCCATGAACTGTCGAATATCGTAAATAATCAATCAAAGCCTCTTTATTCACTTTTCGAGAAATTAAACCCGAAGCAAGCAAAGTCTTTATTTCTGAGGCAAACATGATAGCCCCCTTTTCATTTTCTGCACACCAGTACATCGGTTTTATTCCAAACCTATCTCTTGCAATTACCAATTTCTCGGAACCGGCGCACCACCAAGCAAAACTAAATTTTCCTTTTAATTTTTTAAGTGTATCCTCTAACCCCCATGCTTTTAAAGCAGGAAGTAAGACTGTGTTTTCTACCTGGACTCCTTCACTTTTTAAATGATCTATTAGCTCAAGTGAGTTCTCGATTTCTCCACTGAGTAGAAGAGAGTCTCCAGAATGACTGTCCACTACCGAATGACCTACTGCACCTAAAATCAAATTTCTTTCATCAGACCAAACCTCTGAATTTATACTGATCTCTTTTCCCTGACTTAGCATCTTAGAAACCGTTTCCACAGCTTCTGCAGTAGAAAAATTTTCTAACCCAAATATGCCAGAAATTCTTTGCATTTAGTCTTTTAAAGGGTCCCAGCCTTGAGCTTTTAACTCCACATCTAGTCCGTTTTTAGTGACCATAATGTGTTCTTTTGCATCTTCTGTCATATGTCCAACAACAGATAGTTTAGGGTGGTTTCGGATGTTTTCGAAGTTTTTTTGTGAGATGGTAAATAACAGCTCGTAATCCTCTCCCCCGCTTAACATACATACTGTTGGGTCTAAGTTAAATTCTCTAGCAGTATCATATGTCTTGGGATCGATAGGTAGCTTATCTTCATATATTCTGACTCCCAATCCACTTGCGGCCATTAGATGAAAACACTCTGAGGCTAAGCCGTCAGAAATATCAATCATACTTGTGGGTTTAACTTTTAAATCTGAAAGCTCTGTAACAATATCTGTTCTTGCTTCAGGCTTGAGTTGGCGCTCTATAATATAACTGTGGTTCTGTAAATCTGGCTGGGCTTTTGGAGCTTCCTTAAAAACTTCCTTTTCCCTTTCTAAAACCTGCAGTCCCATATACGCTGCACCAAGATCGCCTGATACAACGAGTAAATCACCCGCCGAAGCTCCTCCCCTAGTCACCACTGAATCACCATCAACAAGACCAATAGCAGTAATTGAGAGCGTTAACCCTGACGGGCTAGAGGTTGTGTCTCCCCCAATCAAATCAACTTTGTACAACTCACATGCTGTTTTAACACCCTCATATAACTCTTCTAATGCTTCAACTGAAAACCTATTGGAAACACCAAGACCTATTAAAATTTGAGTAGGTTTTGCATTCATGGCACAAACGTCACTCAAGTTTGCGATCACAGCTTTATAGCCAAGGTGCTTTAAAGGAACATAGCTTAAATCAAAGTGAACACCTTCAACAAGCATGTCTGTTGTTGCCACGACTCGCTTTCCCAGTGGGTCAATAACTGCTGCGTCGTCTCCAACACCTAAAAGCGTAGACGGGCGGTTTTTTGCTAAGTCTTTTGTCAACTTACTGATTAGGGCAAATTCCCCCAAATCTTTTATTTCTGTACGTTCCATCTTTATGCTTCTTCTCTTACGTCACAAATGGATCCAATAAAATGAAGATCTAATTCCGCCAAAGGATGATTAAAGTCCATTTCCACTTCTGTCTTAGAGATGCTCACAACGACACCCACCATTTCATTTCCATCTTCATCGTTCATCGCTATTGCCTCACCCTCTTGAATATGCTCTTCGTCAAACGCTCCATCTAACTCAAAAACAGTTTTAGGAATCATAACAATTGCATCATCTGTGGTCACTCCATAAGCTTCAGAACAGGGAATCACCACTTCAAAAGGCTCACCTGTAGATTTTCCCATTAATTCTTTTTCTAGCGCCTCTAAGACTTCTCCTGAGCCTAAATAAAACCCGAAAGCACTTTCTTCTCCACATTCCTCAAGAACTTCTCCTTGTTCTCCTCTTTCGTTAATTTCACTTAACACATACTCAATCTCCACAAATACGCCCTCTTTTACAATTCTATTTTTCATACTGCAAATGTCAGTCGTACTTTGCCGACATGCAACGACTCACCCTCTCTTTTCCTTCAATTGTATTTTTACTGTTATTTATTGCCAGTGGTTCTCACTTTATTGCGCAACATAATATCCCAAACCTGAGAGAATACTCCCCAGAGCCTAGGGTGTTTTACCCAATGGGATGTAGAGATGTCGGGCATTCCGGAGCTCCTGTTGAAAGATTCTATCAGGACAATTACGACATGTCTGAATCTATCGCTCGAAGCGACACTTTCGATATCGACGCATACGAAATTGATCTTGACCTGACCCAGTACGGTCTCCAACAAATGGACGCGAGGGCTGTTATTACACTTTCCATAGTTGAAAGTGGTGCAGAATCTGTTTGGTTCGATTTGATTGGCTTAACTGTAGATTCTCTTAATGTCAACGGTGAAACCTCCGTTTTTTTGCATGAAAATGGCAGGCTCATCGTGCCTGCTCCAGAAGGGGTTTTTACTGCTGAGACCACTCACCAGATTGAAGTGTACTATAGCGGTCACCCAACACAAGATCCTTATTGGGGTGGTGTTTATTTCGCATCAGAATATATCTATCACATGGGGATCGGCCTTACAAGTATCCCCCCGAATTATGGAAAAGTTTGGCACCCCTGCTTCGATAACTTTGTAGAAAGGGCAACATATACATGGAATATCCGAAGTGCTGGAGGGATGAAGGCACACCTTCAAGGAACCTTCTTGGGAGAAACCTTCGAAGAGGGAGATACCCTAACACGAAGCTTCACGTTAGAACATCCAATTCCTACACACTGTGCTGCGTTTGCAGTGGCCAATTACGCCGATAGTAATTTCGTTCACACTGGAGAATATGGCGATATCCCTGTGAGATTAACTGCTAAACCTGAAGATATTAACCAAATGGTAAATAAATTCACTGATATCGGTTATGCTATTGACGCTCTTGAGTATTGGTGGGGTCCTTACGCATGGGAAAGGGTTGGGTATGTCTTAACTACCGAAGGAGCACTTGAAATACCTACGAATATTGCCTATCCTAAGTTTATGATTGGAGAAAGTGTCGGTGCGAATGGTGATCTATTTGCGCATGAATTGGGGCACCACTGGTGGGGTGATTTAGTAGCTCCGAGCATACACAACCACATGTGGATCAAAGAAGGTCCTGCTGAATATTCCAGTCATTTGTTCATAGAGCTTAAAGATGGGCACGAGGAGTTTGTAAAATTGATCAAGGACAACCAAAAGTTCGTTCTTGAAGAGTGTCATCTTCAAGATGATGGCTTTCACCCTTTATCTCCGATGCCTGACGAGCATATTTACGGCAGGCACACTTACTACAAAGGAGCCTCTATTCACCACAATTTGAGGGCTTACCTCGGAGATGATGCGTATAGAAATGCATGCCAAAACGTAATAGCTACTCATTTCGATAGTCACATGGATGCTGAAGTTTTCATGGAAACACTCGAGGATTTCACCGAGCTAGACCTTCAACCTTTCTTTGAAGCACAAATCTTCCAGCCTGGGTTCTCAACTTGGCTTATAGACTCAACCTCTACAACATTCTCCGATGGAGAATATGAAACAGCTCTTTATTTAAACCAAAAACTACGCGCCTGCTCTTCGTTCCACGAAAATGAGCCCTTAGATGTCACTCTTTGGGATGCCTCATGGGATACAACTGTCGTTCAGATTCGTGTCGGTGGGGAATACGATGTTGCTACAATTTCTCACACAGATCCGTTTATTCTTGTCGCCTTAAACACTGATGGAAAACTAAATCAAGGGCGACTTGACAATACTCTCTCGATCAACGAGCCTACTGGGCTCTCAAGTATCCCATGGGTCGAAATGAGGATGGGATGTGACGAAATCAACGACAGTGTTATTGTGCGGCTCGAACATCATTGGGCAGCTCCGGATAACGAACCTACAGCATTTTATATCGATGAAATTAGTGATACTCATTTCTGGACCGTTGATGGCACTTGGGAAGATGAAATTGAAGGAACCAACGCCCTTGTTCTTGATGCTCGTTTTTCATATGTCGGCAACAATGAAGAAGGTTTAGATTTTGATTTGTATTACGGAAATGAGGAAGATGCTTTTCTTGCCTGGAGGCCCAACTCATCCTCCACTTGGATTCAGTACCCCGATTACACTTGGCAGTCTGGTTCTTTAATTAACGGAAGTGGTGTTTTTAAAGTCTCAACACTAAGAAAGGGTCAGTATGCATTCGCGAACGGCGATATCTCACTTTCTGAAGAGTACTTGGCTTATGAAAACTCTCCAGCCCTTGCCTACCCATCTCCCGCTCGAACGAACATCACCCTTGATTTCAGAAATAGCACCACTCAAAACAGTTCTAAAAATCAAGTTGTCAAAATTTGGGACGTGTCTGGCCGATTCATTTACACAAAGACTATTTATGACTTTACGCCCTTTAATCTAAGCCTTGAGGGTTGGTCTGAAGGAGTATATGTTGCGGTTTTATTCGATCAAGGCGGATTCGTCAACAGCACTCGCTTTGTCGTCGATAAGTGAGCTGGTAAACGGACTCACTGATTTTACGATCCCTTCTATCTCTCTCATATACTGACGTTTGTCAAAATAAGGAGCGTAGGCATACCCTTCCACAGTGACTAATCTTTTGTGAGGTTTGTCATAGAAAGTAAGGCTGTAAAATGGGCCACCCATAAAATCGTTTTCCATTCTCCAAAGCCCGCGAATTTCAGAAGCAAATTCTCCTTTAAATAACATCTCTTCATAAGATGGTATCATGCGTCTTTCTACCTTCATATAGCTACCTTTTGTTGGACCATTCACAAATTCTTTTGTAAGCTCGTCTCTTCGTTTAAGAAGATAATCAAGCGAAAATTGCCATTCCCCCAAGTAAGGTTCACAGTGAATGAAGAAGGCTTCCTGCACATCGTGATTGTCACTTCCTCTAAACCTTGTAAGTTGTCTGTCAATCCAAGTAAACGCAGTATCTACTCTCACAGCATACGAGCCTTTCGGCACAAGGATGTCAAAACCCCAAGCCTCACCTATTTTCCTTTTTATTACTTCGTCTACAGAAGCTCCTGTCACATATGTTGTCCTCTTCACTTCAACATCGTGGAATAAGCTCAGCATTTCTGATGACCTGCGTGCAATCGCTTCCGCAACTTCTAATTCTGTCCTGCCTTTTGCAACAATGTACACCTGACCTTTAGAATATTTTTCCTTGTAAAAAACAACCGAAGCGTCTTGCGTATCAACTCTGTCAGCAATTTCTACGTCAATTATATTTCTGTGTGGTTTCCAAAACTTATTGAAATCTTGCCTGTTCTTATGCACCACATCGAACATAGGTTCATACGTCTCAGTATGCATTTGGGGCAGCACCGCATAGGGCTTATTTAAGATGTTTGATAAGCTATCTCCTACTGCTCTAGACCAAACCCCATCAGAGCAAACAACCAAAACTTCACCCTGAGGACCGACTCTACCAGGTAGCGGTGATCGTGCCCCTTCCTGACTAAAACACCCCAAAAGAATTGTCGTTAAAAGCAGCAATATCTTCCAGCTTGTGATTCTCATATTTTTGATGGATCTCCGTGAATAATCAGTCTTTGTCCAATATTTATTCTGGAATTCTTCAAGCCGTTCCAGTCTTTTAATTTACGAACTGAAACCCCATGTTTTTGAGCAATCGTGCCTAGAACATCGCCAGATTTCACCCTATAAAAAATAGGGTCTGGCTCATACTTGATTTCAGGTGTTAGCTCTGGTTTAAAACCCCTCATTTCTGATTCATGAGCTAAAAATTCAGCCGTCATCTCCAATGGGATCCTAACTGTAAAATTTTCTCCTGGTCCCGGGATAATATTGCGACTGTAAATGGGATTAAGTATTTTTAACTCCTCCTCTGAAGCGTTTAGAAATTGTGCAATTTGGTCTATTCTTAACGGCCCTTGTATATTTATAGTGTCTGTTGTCAGAAAGCCAGGGATTTCATTTCTAGGAACAATTCCATACTCTGCGTGATACTCCATCAAGTAAACAACCGCTAGAAAATTTGGCACATAGTTCCTCGTTTCTTTAGGAAGAAAAGAACGTATCTCCCAATAGTTTTCTTTCCCTCCACTTCTCCTAATCGCCTTATTTACGTTACCAGAACCAGCGTTATAAGCTGCAAGTGCTAAAAACCAATCATCATACATCCTGTAGAGCCTATTGAGGTGGTTGCAAGCAGCTTCTGTGCTTTTTCTTGGGTCCTTTCTCTCATCTATATAGCTGTCTATCCTCAACCCTTCCGCCTTAGCTGTGTAATACATGAATTGCCACAAACCTCTTGCTCCTGCTTGAGATCTGGCTTCGGGATTTAATGCGCTTTCAACAATTGGAAGGTATTTTAACTCCAAAGGCAAGCCTTTCTTATCAAGCACTTCCTCGAAAAGGGGGAAAAACGCAGGCGCTCTGCCAAGCATCGTTCCGAGTCCTCTTTTGCGTCTATCAACATACAGGGCTACTCTTGTGTGAGATATTGGGTTCCACGATAAATTAAGCGCTGAAGACATATCTAAAATCGCCATCCGAGACTTCATAACAGTTGTGTCTAGTTCGAGATGAGGTTCTCCAATAATATTCCAAAGTGAAGTGTCTGAACTAACGCAATCCTGCGACTCACACCAAATTTGCCATTGTGTTTCCCAAGAAAAAGGTTCCGTATTTATTTCAATAAGTTTCGTCGATTCTAATGAATCTGCTTGAGTTTGGGCAAAAGAAACTTGGAGCGACACTGCAATCGCAATCAAAACCAAATAAATCTCTCGATTCACTTATCTTTTTTTTCGTCGTCTTTCTTCTTGTCGTTTGTTGCGTTTTTGAATTCTTTTACGCCTTGACCTAAACCTCTCATAAGCTCAGGTATTTTACGACCACCGAAAAGCAACAACACCACAAGGGCAATGAGAATTAATTGAGGAGCACCTATACCCATGACTTTTTAATTTACTACAAAGTTACAACTTACAATTCAATATTGTCTATCAGTCTTACACCTTCGACTCTTGCCGCAATAATAATATGTGACCAACCTCTATTCTCTGTGCTTATCGAAAACGTTTGATCGTTCACACCGCTAATATATTCAAGTTCTAAACCTTCTACGTTTTTCAAGTTTTGCTTAGCAATCTCAACCGAGTCAATCACATCCCTACCCTCTTTAACTCTTTCCGCAACTATTTGAAGTTCTTGTGAGATGTTTTGGGCTACAAGAATGCCTGCATCCGATAACCTGATATTTCTTGAGCTTAGCGCAAGGCCATTTTCATCTCTTATGAGATCACAACTGACAATCTTAATCTTAGGATGTCTTTCACTTGACATCTTTTCCACTACAGCTACTTGTTGTAAGTCTTTGGAGCCAAAATAAGCTCTGTTTGGCTTTACCGCTAAAAACAATTTGTCAACTACGGACACAACTCCGTCAAAATGGCCTTGCCTGCTAAGGCCTTCAAAGGTTGAAGTTATCAATCCGTAATCAACTGGTTCAGCATAGGGCGTCCCTCCATAAATATCTTTAGGTGTGGGGGTAAATAAAATCGTGGCGCCAGCTTTTTCAGCAACAATTACATCATTATCTAAATCCCTTGGGTAGGACTCCAAGTCTGCTTTTTCATTGAATTGAGTGGGATTTACCAGAATACTAACCACCACAATTTGACACTCCCTTGATGCTTTCTCAATTAATGATGCATGGCCCTTATGCAGCGCTCCCATTGTAGGAACAAACCCCATGTTCTCCCCGAACTCATTTATATTTTCTATAAACCAGTTATTTAATTCTATTGTCGACTTAAGTATTATCATTTTTTATCAAAATCTCCAGGCCTGAAACCTTTGGATTTACTTGGAATTTACCGTAAAAATAGCTATATTTGTTGTTCGTCCAATCTGAAGAGAGCAATAACTATGAGCAAAAAACGAATTTTATACGTATCCCAGCACTTAGTTCCTTTCCTCCCAGAAACTCCGATGAGCTCGATATCTAGACATCTTCCTCAGGGAGCTAGTGACAAGGATAGGGAAATACGAGTGTTTATGCCACGGTTTGGAAAAATTAATGAGAGACGGCATCAACTTCATGAGGTGATTCGGCTTTCGGGGATGAATTTAAATATTGATGATGTTGATCATCCTCTAATTATTAAGGTTGCGTCAATCCCCACTGCAAGAATGCAAGTATACTTCATCGATAACGATGATTTATTTAAGCGTAAGGCTGTCCTTTATGATTCTAATGATGAGTTGTTTAGCGACTCTGATGTTCGAGCTATTTTCTTTGTTCGTGGTGTTTTAGAAACTGTCAGAAAGCTTGGTTGGGCTCCCGATATTATCCATTGTCATGGATGGATGGCCAACCTTCTACCTCTTTATCTTAAAAACAATTACAAAGACGATCCTTACTTCGCGAATAGCAAGATTGTTTGCAGCATCTATGATGAGGGATTCGATGGTAAATTAGATCAAAGAATGGCGGATAAAATTGTTCTTGATGGAATCCCATCTGATCAAGCAGAAACAATTAATCATCCTACCTTCAATAACATGAATGCTATCGCTATTGAAAATGCTGACGCAATTATAGCTGCTTCTGAAGATTTAGATGAAGAGACTCTCGATCAAATTAACGCCTCTGACGTTCCGGTTTTAAAATTTCCTGGAAACGAGGGGTATCTCGCAGAGATAAACTCATTCTACGATGAGGTGATCGGTGTTGAAACTGAGGTTATATAGGGTTAATAAAAACATTCTCGACAATTAATGAAGCATCTTTTTAGTGTCAAAATTGCGTTTTTATTATTTTTATGTTGCATTGTTCTTTTTACGGGATGCCTAAAGCCGGAATCTTCTATAGGATTGGGATTACAGCCTGAAACCGATCTTCTTGACTTAGTCACTACAGACACGCTCACTCTTGAAATATTCACTGTTAGAGAGGACTCCCTTGAAACCGACGAGTTGAGTACCGCTGTCTTGGGGCGTGTTTTCCAACCAAGAATAGGTTGGACTACTGCAGGTTTTGCAACTCAATTGCGATTGAGCGCTCCGGGTGTAAACTTCGGAACAAATCCCCAAGTTGATAGTCTTTTTCTCAGCTTGCGCTTCACAGGCGATACATATGGCCAACTCAACCCACAAAGTCTTCTGGTTCAACAATTGGCTGATTCTATTTCTCTCGATTCAACTTATTACTCTAACTTTAACCCAGAAGTAACTCACGAAATCCTAAATGATGAGTTTCAAGGTGAAATTTCTCTAAACCCATCAGATGATCTTATTATAGATGAGGATACGATCGTGTCTCAAATTAGGTTGAACCTTAAACCCGCATTAGGCCAATCAATTTTAAATCAAGACACCTCCGTTTTTAGCAACAATGAGTCTTGGTTAGACTTCTTCCCTGGGATAGTCGTTTCTACACAAGGAGATGGTGTAGGTGCTGCTGGCATAGATATCTCATCTGGGCTTAGCTTGATGAGACTACACTATCACAATGATACCGACACTTCTTTTTACGATTTTATTATCTCACCGCTTAGCGCGAGGGTAAATATGTTTTCTCAGGATTATGTCGCTGCACTGTCTAGTTTAAACTCACCCGTTAATGATTCTGTATTTGTAGACGGAAGCAGATCTCTTTACATAATGTCAGGCGCTGGGTTAAAGACACATCTAAAAATACCCTTCTTAGAGTCTATAAACGATTCTATCACGGAATCGGGAGATACTGTATCCTTGGGTTGTGCGATTCAGAAAGCTGAGTTAATTATTACGCTAGATGATTCTTATTTTGACTCAAGATATCCTCCTCAAGAGCAGCTTTATATTTTAACTGAAAATCCGGAAGGGAGTCCAATATCAACAGCTGATCAAATGAGTTTGGGGGTTAATATTGATGGGTATTATGATTCTCAAAACAAAAGTTATCGCTTTAACATCTCTAGAAGCATACAGCATCTCCTAAATAGAAGTTCGGGGACTTATTACGGAAATTTTTCTCCAGAAAACCCCATCCCTCCATTTTATATCGTGTCAAGTAGAGCGGGGATTTCTATTCAAGGAGTCGTGCTAAATGGAACCAGTGTAGAAGAAAAGCGTCCACGTCTTGTAATTACTTACAGCCATTAGGTTAGTTTCGTAAAAATTTTAGCTGAAAAATATGTGTGGAATTGTAGCTTATATCGGACCCAAACCCGCCTTACCTATTGTAATTAATGGCCTTAAACGCCTTGAGTACCGAGGGTATGACAGCTCTGGTATAGCTCTTATTGAGTCTGATGGAAATCGTGGCAATAAACTCGTAATAAAAAAAAAGAAAGGTAAAGTAAGTGATCTACTTGATCATATTGGTGAAGAAGCGTTTACAAGCACCGTTGCTATTGGTCACACGCGTTGGGCAACACACGGTCCACCGAATGATATAAATGCTCATCCTCACAGAGCTGAATCAAACCGTATAGCTTTAGTTCACAATGGTATTATTGAGAATTATACCTTAATAAAAGAAACATTACACAATAGGGGACATGCCTTGCTAAGTGATACTGACTCTGAAGTTTTAGTTCACCTAATTGAAGAGGTTATGACCAATGGTGAACTGGAATTGTTTGATGCTGTTAGAGCAGCCTTAAATCAAGTTGTGGGCGCCTATGCCATTGTTGTCATCGATAAGGATAATCCAACAAAATTAATCGCGGCTCGAAGGTCATCTCCTCTTGTAATAGGGTTGGGTGAGGATGGTGCTTATTATGCCGCCTCTGACGCTACACCAATAGTACCTTACACAAAAAATGTAGTTTACTTAAAAGATGAAGAAATTGCATCTTTAGAATTAGATAACGGTCTTCGAATAAAAACAATTTCAAACTTAAAGGTTACTCCTCAAGTACAGGCTTTAGAATTAGAGATTGAATCCCTCGAAAAAGGTGGTTATGAGCATTTTATGCTCAAGGAAATCTTTGAGCAGCCGAGGTCTATTCGTGATTCATTGAGAGGCCGGATTAATTTGAAGAAAGGAAGGGTTAGAATCGCAGGGGTTGATGATCATTGGGAGAAATGGGAAAATGCATCTCGTATTATTATACTGGCTTGTGGTACAAGCTGGCACGCTGGACTGGTTGCGGAATATTTATTTGAGGACTACACTCGTATACCTGTAGAGGTTGAATATGCTTCCGAATTTAGATATCGAAACCCTGTAATTAGAGAAGATGACATTGTGATCGCAATCTCACAAAGTGGTGAAACAGCAGACACCTTAGCCGCTATTAAAACCGCTAAGGACGCAGGAGCTCATATTTTCGGTTTGTGTAATGTCGTGGGTTCAAGTATAACGCGAGAAGCTCACAGTGGCGCATATACACACGCAGGCCCAGAAATTGGTGTTGCATCCACCAAGGCTTTTACCTCTCAGATTGCTGTTTTAATGTTGATAGCTCTTCATGTTGGAGTTAAAAAGGGCCGGTTGCCAAGGGAGCGATTCTTAAGGTTAATCACAGAATTAAATGGAATTCCCGAATTAGTCGAATCTGTCCTTAAACAAGCTGATCTTATTTACGCATTCGCTAATGAATTTGCAGAATCAGCCAACGCTCTTTACTTAGGGAGGGGTTACCAATTCCCCGTCGCGCTTGAAGGAGCTCTTAAGCTAAAAGAAATTAGCTACATACATGCTGAAGGCTATCCTGCAGCGGAAATGAAGCACGGACCTATAGCGCTAATTGATGAAAGCCTTCCTGTTATTTTTATCGCCCCAAAGGATGATGTTTATGAAAAGGTTGTTAGTAATATTCAAGAAGTAAAAGCAAGAGGTGGTCGCTTAGTTGTGGTTGTTACTGAAGGTGACAAAGCGGCTTCCGCGCTTGCTGATTACGTGATAACCATTCCTGAATGTGATCCATCGCTTTCTCCATTGCTAACCTCTATTCCTCTTCAGCTGTTAAGTTATAAAATTGCTGTTTTACGTGGTTGTAATGTTGACCAGCCCAGAAATCTTGCAAAAAGCGTAACCGTAGAGTAGGTAAATCTTTTTTTAGATTTTTTAAATTGTTATCTAATATCATGACGGTTGTTAATTTATTGAAAATCAGAAGTTAATGTGTTACTGACGCGTTATTAACAATATAAAAGTTAATGTTCAGAACGTTAAAATGGCTGATATTAAGAAAGTATTCACGTACTTGCGCTTTGAAATCTGAAACCTTAATATTTAGGATATGAAAAGACTAATGTTCACGCTGGCGATTTGTTCGCTAGTTTTCACAAGTGCTCAAGCGCAAAAACAGTTGGGTGGGGAGCACAACGTAGAGGTCAACCTCTCGCCATTTGGCAATAGCCCTATTGACGGAACTACAATTAAGTACCGTAATTTCTTAGATGATGATGCTGCTTTCCGAGTATCACTAACCGTAGGAACATCTTCTGATACATACGCTTTCTACCAAGAGGGTGAGATGTTAGGTGACCCCGTTAGCCCACAGCTTAACTTAGAATCAGCTACAACCGTTTTCGGAATCGCTCCTGGTTACGAAATGCATTTTGACGGTACAGATAATCTGAGTCCTTACTTCGGTGTTGAGGCTTACTACATGATGGGTAGCCGTTCTGATAAGATGGAGTTTTGGGGACCAAACGATCTTGATAACGTAGGTCAACCTGATGTTTACATCGTATGGGATCTTACAAATAAGCAGTCATACAGCTCTATGGGTTTAAACCTTCTTTTCGGTGCTGACTACTACTTCTCTGACGCTATTTATGTTGGATTTGAAGCTGGGATTGGATTCGGAATGTCGTCTTTCGGCAATCACGAAATTGGGACCAGTGACTTAACTGCGTTTAATATTCAGTTTAACGGTGCTTTTGACCCAACTACAGCTGGTGCAGAAATTGCTGATAGTTTTGTAGGTGAGCTTCCTTTTAACGTTGTTGAGGGAGAAATCTTCTATGATTACTACGACCAATTATATGTTGCTCCTAACCATGTTTCTAATACAACAATTGGAAATGTCTTCAATGGCGCACTTAGAGTAGGTTTCCTATTCGACTAATTTTATAATTGTTTTTATTATTGAAAGGCATCCCATTAGGGGTGCCTTTTTTTATTATCTTGTCATTATGGATTCATCTTTGAAAGTGAGTTTTTGTTGGTCTAATGTTAGCTATAGTGTTGAGCAAACTCAACCTATAGATATCAGTATTCCTATTCGAGATCCCAGATTAGGTGAAGGACCTGCCGCCTGGTATGTGGGAAGACCTCGGTTTGATGTTGTAGAGGGTGAAGGTTTTGTTGGGAGCGTTGTTAGAGGTGGGGCTGTTAACTTTACAAATGTTTCTTTCAACCCTCATGGTCACGGTACGCATACAGAATGTTTGGGACATATTACTAAGGAAGCTGAATCTATTCATTGTATCCAATTGCCACTTCTTATTCCTTGTTTATTGCATACAGTCTCTCCCGCTAATATTCAAGGTGACTCAGTCGTAACAATTGAACATTTACCCGGTGGTGGCTTTACAGAGGAAAAATTGCCGAAAGCGATGATACTTCGTACACTCCCCAATGGAGAAAGTAAGAAAAGCAGGGATTGGGCTAACACGAATCCCACATATCTTCATTCTGATTTTACTGACAAACTTGTTGAAAGAGGGGTTGAACACCTGCTCGTCGATTTACCTTCTGTAGACAAAGAGATCGATGGGGGAGCTTTGTTAAGCCACAGAGCTTTTTTTAGGGTGCCTGAAGCTCCTCGAACGGAGGTTACGATAACTGAGTTTGTTTTTATTCCCAATGAGGTTCAGGATGGCTTGTATGCCCTGAACTTACAACTAGCTCCTTTTGATCTTGACGCGTCCCCTAGCAGGCCTGTTATATACCCACTTTCGGTAATTTAACTGTAAAGACAGCTCCAGAGCCTTCTTCTGATTGAACAGACACCTCGCCATTTGTTTGCTCTACGATGCTCTTCACCATCGCTAAACCTAATCCCAATCCGTGGGTTTTAGTTGTAAACCTTGGCTCAAATATTCTCTCTAGTTTTTCTTTAGATATGCCTTGACCTTGGTCTGTTACTTTTACAATGGCGTATTTACTGTCATCTAAAATTTCGATTTTAACTAAGCTTTTAGAGCCTGCATCATAAAGTGAATCTAACGCATTTGCAATAAGATTGTTAAATACTCTAATCAGTCGGCTTAAGTCTCCCTCTACGAACAGGTTTTTTGTTTTTACCTCAACTAAAACGTTTGAATCGCCATACAGACCAGCGGCATTATTTACCGCTTCGATTATGTCCACTTTGTTTATTTCCGCATCTCTTACAACCGCTAGAAGCGCAAAATCTTCTGCAATAGAAGACAAAACATCGATTTGAGAAATTGCTGTTGATGTGAATTTCTTTATTCTTTGAGGAAAATCTTCAGCTTGATCATTCCAAGCTCTATCGAGTTGTTGAATCCCAAGTCTAAGGGGAGTTAGTGGGTTTTTTATCTCATGGGCTACTTGTTGAGCCATCTCTCTCCAAGCACCCTCCCTTTCATCTTTCGCTCTTGAAATGAGGCTTTCTCTTAGCTTCTCTAGAAGTGAATTATATTCTAAAACCAATGCGCCTATTTCATCTTTCCACTCATGCTCAACTGAGGAGCTATCGCTTAATGGGTCAACTTTTGACATTTCCAACTTCAATAAACCCAACGGCCGCACAATTGAACTCACAAGTAAATATGCAATAAACATCGCACCGATAAAAAGAAAGAAATATACTGGAGCCAAGCGGTCTAAAAAAGGACGGATTCCTCCCTGGTTAAGTGGTCGTGGTTTATATCGCGCATTTGCAATAAACAATGGTGAGTTCGTGTTATTGACTACTAACCAATATACCCGAGTTACCTCATTCAACCCATCTCTCTCATTCACAACCACTCTATCGCCGAGCAACTTTAAGACAGAAGTAATCGAATCACTCAAAACGAGCTCTGGCTGTATCCTTTCTTCGGTAAAGGTTGCTGAGGTGGTGATTAAAACGCCATCTGGTCTATAAAGACTAAATACTAAACCGTGAACATCTGCCAATTCGCAAATGTGGTCTGTAAATAAAGTTGAAATGCTGTCTTTGGGTAAATCCCCTCCGTGCCTTGATATTACATATTCTATACTCCTTCCTAGAGCGGATTCTTTTCTTAAAAGTCTTTGGTCGTTATAGGCAATTTCTTGCTTTTTTGAATAGTCGTACGCAATTATCGCAGTAGATAGCAGCGACACAACGACGACGACAAGCATCCCAAGAAAAATTCTTAATCTTAAACCCATTTGGGCAAGCTAACATCTAAAACCAAGCCAAAAAAATATTCAGTATGGTATTATCCCCCAAGAGCTTCTGAACCCGCTACAATCTCGAGGATTTCTGTAGTAATCGACGCCTGACGAGCTTTGTTATAAGATATCTTTAATTCTTGTAATAAATCTCCTGCATTTTCTGTTGCTGAGTGCATCGCTGTCATCCTAGCGCCATGTTCTGCAGCGTTACTATCAAGAAGCGCTTTGTAGAGCTGAGTTTTTAATGCGTTAGGCAAAATGTTTTCAATTATTTCTTCGAGATTAGGCTCAAAAATATAATCATTTGAAGAAGCTGCCGCCTCTTCACTTTCAGTGCTTGAGTCTGAAATCGGCAAGAAACATTCTGTTATTGGTATCTGAACAGCCGCATTTTTAAATTGACTGTATGCAATTTGAACTGAGTCCCATTTCATTGAAATAAAACCATCCATGATGTGTTGAGCTATTTCTGATGCACTTTCAAAATTAAGGTTGTCAAAAACAGTTAGCGAAGTATCTCCAAATCCTTCTGCAAAAGTGTGTCCATTTCTCTCTAAAACTTCAGTTGCTTTTTTACCTAGAGGAAGGACAACAACATTAGATCCGTTGCTCTTGTGCTCTAAAATTGCTGAATTCGCAACCTTAATAGAGTTGTTGTTAAATGCCCCGCAAAGACCTCTGTTTGAGGTAATAACGACTACTAGAGCGGTTTCTATTTTTCTTTCTTGAGAAAAGACCCCTTCCGAAGAATTCAGTGTACTACTAACGTTCGTTATAATCTCTTGGATTTTTTCCGCATAAGGACGTATGCGAGTAATGGCATCCTGAGCTCGACGAAGTTTAGCCGCAGAAACCATTTTCATTGCTGACGTAATTTGCATCGTGTTCTGTACAGAACCGATACGCTCTCTTACTTCTTTTAATCCTCCAGCCATAGTACTTCTAGATTATGAGTAACGGGCAGTCATTTCGGCTGCAGCAGATGAAAGCACACTTGTTTCCGCGTCTGTGTATTTGCCGTTTTTAAGCGCGAGTAGAGTGTCAGAATGCTTCCCTTTTAAATACTCAAGGTATTCTTTTTCAAATTCTTTAACCTTGTCTAAAGGTACATTCTTTAAAAGACCCTTCGTACCGCAATAAATCATAGCAACTTGCTCTTCAACAGACAATGGTGAGTTGAGATCTTGTTTAAGAATCTCGACATTTCTAGCACCTTTATCAAGAATTGCCTTTGTTGCTTCGTCAAGGTCAGAACCAAATTTTGAGAAAGCTTCAAGTTCTCTGAATTGAGCTTGATCAAGCTTAAGTGTCCCGCTTACCTTTTTCATTGACTTAATCTGTGCAGACCCCCCTACTCTACTAACGGAAATACCAACGTTAATCGCAGGACGAATACCAGAAAGGAATAGGTTTGATTCAAGGAAGATTTGACCATCTGTAATTGAGATAACATTCGTCGGAATGTATGCACTAACGTCACCCGCTTGTGTTTCAATAATTGGCAAAGCTGTTAAAGATCCACCTCCCTTTACAATTCCTTTCAGAGAATCTGGAAGGTCATTCATTTCCTTTGCAATTTTATCCTCAGAAATAACTTTGGCAGCTCTTTCTAATAGACGAGAGTGAAGGTAGAATACATCACCAGGGTATGCCTCACGACCTGGAGGTCGACGTAATAAAAGACTAACCTCACGATATGCAACGGCTTGTTTAGATAAATCATCATAAATAACCAATGCTGCTCTACCTGTATCTCTAAAGAATTCTCCAACAGCAGCGCCAGTAAATGGAGCATAGAACTGAAGAGGTGCTGGATCAGATGCTGTAGCAGCAACAATAACTGTATAAGCCATCGCTCCAGCGTCTTCAAGCATTTTTACAGTACCTGCAATTGTTGATCCTTTTTGACCAATCGCTACGTAGATACAGAAAACAGGCTCTCCAGCGTCATAAAATTCTTTTTGGTTGATAATGGTGTCGATCGCAACTGTTGACTTACCAACTTGACGATCACCAATGATTAACTCACGCTGGCCACGTCCAATTGGAATCATTGAATCGATCGCTTTAATTCCTGTTTGAAGGGGCTCAGCTACTGGCTGTCTATAAATTACACCCGGAGCTTTACGCTCGATAGGCATTTCATATAAATCTCCAGTAATGGGTCCTTTTCCGTCAATCGGTTCTCCAAGTGTGTTTATCACTCGTCCAAGGAGGCCCTCACCTGCTTTTATGGATGCAATTGTTCCTGTTCTCTTCACCGAAGATCCTTCTTTTAGATTCTTTGAGGGCTCAAGTAAAACGGCCCCTACGTTATCTTCCTCAAGATTAAGGACGATACCACGTACGCCATTATCGAACTCGATAAGTTCGCCAGATTGTACATTGCTTAAACCGTAGATGCGGGCAATTCCGTCACCTACTTGAAGGACTGTACCTACTTCTTCTAGTTCAGCTGCAGATTTAACACCTGCTAATTGTTCGCGAAGAATTGAAGATACTTCTGCTGGGTTGATATCAGCCATTTTAATCTTATTTATGCCTAAATTTCAGGCTCGTAATCGTGTTCTGTTAGTTTGCGTCTCAGCGTATTTAGCTGACGTTTTAGTGAAGCGTCGATCTGCTTGTCATCCATTTTCAAGATGAAGCCTCCAAGAAGGCCGGGATCAACCGTTTCGTTAAGTTCAATGACTCCATCGTGTACCTTAGCTACTTCTGCTAAGATTTTTGCACGTGTAGAATCCTCCAGTGGTATTGCAGAACTTACTTCTGCTGTCTGGATGTTTTTAATTAAGCGCAATTGATACAGTGCTTCTGCAACAATTTCAGGCAAAAGAACTTCTCTTCCCTTCGATACTAAAATCTTAATAAAACCTAGGGTTAGCTCACTTATACCATTTTTAAAAATGGCTTGAAGTATGGACTTCTTTTTATCTGGCTTCACCACAGGGTTAATAAGCAATAGTTTAAACTCGCGCGAAGCATCTAATAATGAATTAATCGTAAGGAGGTCTGCCTCTATACGATCAAGTTCATTCCTCTCAGAAGCAAAGCCAAGAAGAGCCTTGGCATATCTAGATGCTACACGTTTACTCGCCATTTTAATTCAGTGTTGATTCTTGGATCAGTTTGTCAACGAGGTCTTTTTGTTTCCCTGATTCTTTAAGTTCTTCACGAAGAAGACGCTCTGCGATATCAATCGAAAGTTGAGCCACCTCTGATTTAAGTTCAGCAACAGCCGCTTTTCTTTCAATTTGGATTGCTTCTCGAGCTAACTCCACCTCTTTTGAAGCTTCTATTTTTGCCTTTGCTTTTGCCTCCGCAACGACCTTGTTAGCCATATCTCGCGACTCTTTAAGCATCGCGTCTCGCTTTAATCTAGCCTCACTTAAAAGCTGTTCATTGTTCGCGTGAAGATTTGCCATTTCCTCGCGAGCTTTTTCAGCCTCTAGAAGAGCTTTTCCTATACTTTCCTCTCGGCTCTCAAGCGCATTAAGAATAGGCTTCCATGCCAAAACTCGTAAGATGACAAGTACTGAAATAAAAGCTATTGATGCCCAAAAAACTGTTCCGAAAGCCGGTGTTAACAGCGTATCCATTGTGTTACTTAAATACTACAAGTAAACATATTATGATTCCGAAAAGCGCAACTCCCTCTACAAGAGCAGCTGCAAGAATCATATTTGCACGAAGGTCGTCCGAGGACTCTGGCTGCCTAGCCATTGCTTCAAGCGCTCCTTTACCGATAAGACCTACACCGATACCAGCTCCGATTGCAGCTGCGCCAGCTCCTAGTCCAGCAAGTCCGTGTCCTGTTGTTACTTCTAAAATAATGTTTAACAAATCCATGATGAGTTGTTTTTTCTGTAATTAATTGTTTTTAATGATGGGGTTCTTGCGTTGCTTCTGAAAAATATATAGCGGCAAGAAGTGTAAATACGTAAGCTTGAAGAAAGGCAACTAAAATCTCTAAAAAATACATAAAGATCATAAACAAGGTTGAAAAGACTCCTATTCCAATCCCAGCACCTGTGCCAAAGTTCTGATTAAAAATAAAGACCAAACTGATAAATGAAAGTATGATGATATGGCCCGCTGACATATTCGCTGTTAGACGAATCATCAAAACTGTAGGCTTAATAAATACACTTAACATTTCTATAGGCACAACAATAAGTTTAATTAAATGTGGAACGCCTGGGGGCCATAAAATATGTCCCCAATAATGTTTGTTAGAATTTATTGTCGTGATGATAAAAACAAGAAGGGCTAAGATTATGGTTACTCCTATCGTACCAGTTATATTAAACCCACCTATGAAAGGAATCAACCCAAGTAAGTTACAGCCAAGTATAAAGAAAAATGTCGTTAGGAGAAAGGGCAAGAACTTTTTTGATTTCTCTTTTCCAATAACTGGATACGCTATATCATCTCTAACAAATAAAATCAAAGGCTCTAGAAAGTTTGTCATCCCTGTAGGAGCTAGGCCAGGGTTTCTTGAATAGCTCTTAGCAACTCGGGTAAATAGAAGAATAATGCAGGTAATGATTAGCAGCATTCCAAACACTGATTTCGTGATGGAAACATCCCAAATCTCTACTAACTCACCATTTTCGTTCTTCCCTGTAATTCCATGCTCGTCTTTTGTATATAACACGCCTGTAGAAGGCCCTTGAGCTGTCGATGGAGCGTGTGAGTCGTGTGATTCACTTTCTGATTTAAAGGCGCTGCTCATAAAAACATCTAACCCTTCCCCCTCAACATAAATAATCATAGGAAGTGGAGCAGAAATTTCATCGGCTCCCTCTCCGAAAAAGTGTATTTTATTTGCATCAGCTATATGATGAATAATAAAATCTCCCGGAACAAATTCGCTATGCTCTCCTTCTGTGTGAGAATGATGGCTGTGAGTCTCGTGAGTAGAGTGGTCGGAATTATCGATATTTACTTCCCCCTCAGCTTGGGCTATCGTCAATTGATGAAGCCCTAAAAGAACGAGTGTAAGTGTAAATCTTTTAAATAATCCTTTTATCATTCTACAAACCTGTTCGAAAATCGAGGCAAAAATACGTCTATTTAGTGTATAAAAAATATAGTGTTATCGCTTTTATTTTAAAACTTTTTAATGAGCTGTGTTGTCGCTGATACAAATAATCCTGTAAAAGCGATAAATAACCCAAACACACCAAAAACAAATTGTTCAGGAAAGGGATATTGTGACACAAGATAGCTTGTGATTATAATGAGTGTCAGTAGCATTTTAAGTGCTGTTATCCCATTAACTGCTGTAGTAAACTTTATCGCTGAACCTTTGTGAGCTTTCAGAATCCACCTCCAAGAAAAAATAGTAAGTAAAGCATATATTAAAATGACACAATACCAAATCGGGAAAGAAGACGCCCCTTCGAAAAACGGGAGGACATTACTTAATAATGTTATGGCAACTGAAAGGACGGCTGTCTTAAGGTAAAAGCTCATAATAATCACATAGATTTAATGTTCCTAAGAACTGACCACATTCCTACAGCTAGACCTAAAAGAGCTCCGGTTGCTGTAATTAATGGCTTCTCTAAGGCGAAATACTCATCTAATTTTCTACCTCCAATAGCTCCTAAACCAATAGAGACTGCAAGCGTTGTCCCAAGTCCAGCAAACCTCATTATCGTTTGCTTTCCCTGTTTTTTGGGCCGTTGTTGGGTGTTATTCTTCCCCAACTGTGACTTCATCCTTTAACAATGAACTTGACTCTGTTGGCATTGTTGAAGCTTTTAATGATGCTAGCGCATCTGCTTTTGAAGCGGTCTTTTGAGCCTGCTTTTTCACTTGTTCCTTCACTTGCTCCTTTGCTTGTACTAAGCTGTCCTTGTCTTCAGAGATTCCCATTCGGAATGTCCCCAATGCTTTTGCTCCTGCTTCTACTGAAAGTTGACCATAGTATAGATCTCCTTGTACGGTTGAAGAAGACTTCATTGACAACAACTCAAGAACTGTAACTTCCCCTTCTAAAGTCCCTTCAACATCGCAGCACAAGCAATTAACTGTGCCTGAAACTTTCCCTTTTAAACCAACAACTAATCTTCCTTTAGTCACTAAGTTTCCTTTAAACTCACCATCAATTCGAAGGTTGCTGTCGCTGTTGATTGTGCCCTCGATTTGAGTGCCTTCTACTATTCGGTTAATGCCGGTTTCCGAATTGTTATTTCCTGCTCCTGAAGAGCGCTTCAATGAACCTATCATTTTTATTGCTTAGATTTTGTCGAAAGATAGTGAGTCTCAAAGAAATCTCCATACCCTGTTATGTCCTTGTTTTTGAAAAGTTCTACATAGTTATCGCTACTAATGATAAACATGTCGTATCCACCAGAGTTTACATCAATTAGCATCTCCCTGTTTCCTGTGAAAACAGTAAAGTAATCCAGTCCTTTGGTTTTATCCTCAAACGATTTAACAAGAACTATTTCGTGAGTCCTACTTAATAAATTGCTCGTTATTCTTAGGTTTCGTGATTCGAAGAAAGCTTTGTTAAAGTCCGATGATTTTGCTTTTACTTCATTCCCCGTTGCGTTTTCGACAGGAATAATTATTGCAAAATAGTGTTCTTTGTTGCTGTTAAAAATAAACGCGGACTCTTCCTCTGTTTTATCTGGCTGGCTTATTTCGCCTACAAATCCGAGATCTACTCCCAATTGAGCAAGCAAGGAAGCGGCAAAAGTGGCTTCTTCTGTTTCTGGACAATCCGATATCAATAGCTTTAATGCATCAAAGTATGGGGTTCTATCTCCTGTATAGCTAGTAAGCCCTCCAACACATTGCGCTCGTAGTAAATTGTATTTACAGGCTAATGGGTTTTCTGGTCGCTCGTTGTTGATCACATCAATGTCTAATAAAGCAGCTTGATAGTCTTTTTTATAGTAACGAGCTAGCATCTCCTCATATGCAATACGCTCAGTTTCATAAGCTTCTTCTTCGGCGTCAAGAAAGTCAGGATTTTCAATAAGGTTGGCCCACTCACTACCAGGGTAGTTTGTTGTAATTTGGTTCGCCCAAAACTCTGAATTGCACGATTCACAAAATGGATTGCTGTAGTCCTCTTCTAGTTCTCTTAGTAGATATGTCCTGAAAAGCTGATACGTTGCTGTCGGGTGAAAAGCACTGCTGTCTAGTTTTTCTAACAACTCCTCCCATGTTGCAATTGCGTTTTCTGGATCTGAGAGCTTTTCTCTATAGTCTAAACCGGCGAGGTAATACGCCTCTGCTATTACTGCTAGTGAATTTGCTCTTTCTTCTTCTCCACAAGGAAGGCCTTCAAGCATTTCGTCTACTGTAGGAAGGGATTCGGGGTCAAACGGGTCAATGTATTCTTCTTGCTCTTCTGACTCTGTTTCTTCATCGTTAGAAAACAACACGCCTAATTTCCTGGATCTTCTCCAGTGATCTTCCAGCACTCTGTCCCCCCAATAGTCATTGTAATTCTGTCTGCCACCTACAAGTAATGCTCCGTTATAAGGCCAAAACATTCCGACCCCCGAAGATCCCGCCTCTGCGATAGCAGCCTCGTTAGCCGCTTCCATTTCTTCTTTTCTTCTTTCAAGGTCATCAGCCATATCCTCCCAATGGTTTTCAATAACTCTTCTTCTATCAAACTCGTTCAAGTCACAAAGAGCCAACAAGCTGTCCTGCTCTTCTATTGTACGTAGGTTAAGAACAAGGTCTGTAAGATTGGATGCAAGGCTTGTAATATCTTCCTTCCTCTCGTTGTCGTCAGGTATATATACAAGGGCGCTGTCGTAATACGCTTGAGCTATTTCATAATTTAAATCTTCCATATGAAGGTCTGCTAACCGTAGGTAGCTTTTCCCTAGTTGCCTTGAATTTCCTTCGCTAACATAAACTGAGGTCTCAAGATGTTCTATTCCTAAGTCTCTTTGTCTGTCCTCAAGAGCAACTTCGGCTAGAGCAAAATATATTTGGTCTAAATACTCCTGGTTTTTATCATCATCAAGCATGTCCTCAAGGAGTTCAACAATAGGGTCACTGTGCCCTCCCTTTCTTTGATAGGTCATGGCTTGCTGAATCTTCGCCTGAAACTCTAATTCATAAGGTGTTCTCAAATCCACCACGGCATTAAATGTCTCAATTGCCGCTTCACTGTCTCCTGTTTCTCTAAGACATTGGGCTAAAATGAATAAGTTACGTGCTGTATCCTTCTTTTTCTTGGTTAAATCTATTGCCGCCTCTATATATCTAATCGCTTCTTCAAAATTCTCTTTTTTGATATGGAATTGGGCGAGGGCCAAATTTGTTTGAATTCTTATCTCGTCCGATACGTCGGTATACTGCTCTGCTTTCGCGAGCATGTTTTTTGCTTTTACTAAATTCTCTGTTCTGAGGTATATTCTTCCTAGCCAACTGAAAGACCAAGCTTGAGCGTCTCGGGTGTCTACTGTTCTAGCTAAGAACAGAAAAATTTCTTCAGATTTTGCAAAATCCTCCTTAATATAATATGCTTCGCCGATAACGGTATAGTTGTCGTCAATCCACTTGTTCATTTCTGGCCACTTCATTGACTTCCGATTTCTTTTAGATGGAGTCATTGTGTGACGATCAACAACTTTGGAGCATTTCTCAATCGCCCTTTCCATAAGGGGATATACTTGTTGAGCTGAGCTCTCGTCTGTGTCTATAAATAGTGGTAGAATTTCATCCCAATTTGGCTCATACAGCTCTTGAATTTTTTTATCCGCCTCAAGCATCGCCTCATTTGCGTAGTGGAAACCATTATACCTGGCGGTCGTATTGTGATATATCCTATATGCCCTACCATCTCTCTCATTTGTGCAGCCCTGCACCACAACTACTGTAGCAATCGTTAAAAATAGTAACCGGAAAAAATTAGATATGTTATGAGCCATCAAGAGTCAACGTATGAAGTTGCTAAATTATTAGATTTTCTATAGAATTAAGTAAGAACTTTATAGTTGTGTCTAGTTGTCCGATATTCGCACCGCTTGAAAGGTAAAATCAATGGGTAAAAAAGAAGATAAAAAACATTTTTGGCGTCAAAGATTTCGGGTGACTATTCAAGAGGAGTCAACCTTTCACGAGAGAAGGGCTTACTTGTTATCTGGAAGGCGCATAGCTTCTATTGTATCTGGGGCTGTTTTTGCTGTCGCGATTATTACTTACTCAATCGTTGCTTATACGCCCTTAACCGAGTTGTTAATCCCTGGATATGTCGCTGAAAAATTTCGTGAAGATGTGACTTTTACTCGACAGCAGACAGACAGTGCTCTTGCTGCTCTTGCTGTTCATGAAAAATATTTATCTAATATCAAATCAATTCTAAGAGGGGAAATCCCTTTGGAAAATATCCAAGAGGACGACTCCTTACAAAGTGTTGAAACTGTAATAATTCCGGGCGCTGGGGAGGAGGATTTGGCTTTCAGAAACAGGATAGAAGAGGGAGATCGATTTAAGTTAAGAAGAGGATTGGATGAAATAAATGGGCTAATCGGTTTTGAATTTCAGCCTATACAGGGAGCCATCACCTCGGGTTTTGATCTTAGCAATGGACATCTCGGAGTGGATATCGAATCAGAGGAAGGGATGCTTGTTCACTCTGTAGATGGTGGTACGGTTTTAATGTCTGATTTCACTGTTGAACACGGATATGTTCTAGTTATTCAACACAAAAATGATCGATTATCCATCTATAAACACAATTCTTCGCTTTTAAAGGAGGTTGGAGATTTAGTAAGAATGGGAGATGTTGTAGCGGCCGTAGGAAATAGCGGAACACAGACATCTGGTTCGCACCTACATTTCGAATGGTGGGTAGATGGGCAGCCTATTGATCCCGTTCCGTGGTTGAGCGGTGTTACCCCCTAATAGATCTGAATTTAACCATGGCTCTAAGCTGGCGCATTCTTAAATGCCATTCCGACTCTTCAAGGGTTTGAAGTCTTTTTGTGCCAAAATCTTCACATGTAAATGAGGCCAATACTGACCCAACAACTACGGCTTGTTTTTTTGCTTCCCACGAAGTGTCCCCCAAACGTGCTAGATATCCTATAAAACCTCCAGCAAACGTATCTCCCGCACCGGTTGGGTCAACAACTTTTTCTAAGGGCATCGCAGGACTGAAAAATGTTTTTCCATCTTCAAACATAATTGCTCCGTGCTCGCCTTTTTTTATTACGACGGTTTTAGGCCCCATTTTATGGACTGCAGCGGCGGCCAAGGGTAGGGCTTTGAGGCCCGTTAGTTGTCGTACCTCTTCTTCGTTAATCATTAGAACATCAACTTTAGAAATAACTTTCATTAAGCTTTCCATAGCGATATCCATCCAAAAATTCATCGTGTCAAGAACTACCAAATCTGGACGTGTAGAAATTTGGTCTAAAACCGACATTTGAACCGAAGGATCTAGATTACCTAACATCACATATTTTGCAGACTTAGAGTTCTCTGGAACAACCGGAAGCCACCCATCTAATACGTTTAATTCAGTCGTTACAGTGTCTCTTCCTATTAAATCTTCGTGATAGCTCCCTTCCCAAAAAAAGCTTTTCCCACCTTCAATGGTCACTAACCCATTCGTGTTTACACCTCTTGATTTAAGAGTCGATAAAAAATCCTCTGGAAAATCCTCTCCAATAACGGAAATTAATTCCTGCTCTCTCACAAAGTGTGATGCCGCTAAGGCGATATAACTCGCTGCTCCACCAACTACTCGATCGGCTTTTCCTGAAGGTGTTTTTATAGAATCAAAGGCAACTGTACCGACAATAACTAACGACATAAAAAAGCAATTTTATTGAAATAAGAATAAGACGTACAAAAGTATTGCTTAATGTCCTTCCTTGATGTATTTTTGCGCACCAATCTGAATTCCTCCTTAGCTCAGCTGGTTAGAGCATCTGACTGTTAATCAGAGGGTCCTTGGTTCGAGTCCAAGAGGGGGAGCAATCGGAGAAAGGGCTACAGTAGTGTAGCCTTTTTTTATTCCTTCTACTGTAACACAATTTTAACACAATTACAGAGTAGTGGGATAGTGTTGGTCACTGATATCTGCAGCTATACTATAAATCTAAATTCCCTTACTCTTGTTTAAGCCTTACTGGTACTTTGGGCCTAGAACTCTGGTCTGTTTATAGTTTCGGCGGTCTTTTGACTCCACCCCATTCCACAAGCAATTCATCTTCTATCCTATCAACAGTAACAATGCTAGGTGTTGAAAGATGTATTCTTTCCTTTCCAATCACTTCATGATCCATGAGTATTCGGATTATTTGTTTCGGTTTTGGCACTATCTCAAGTGGAAATAGATGATCTATCAGGGCTTGGGAGTAAAACGAAATGCGGTAATACACATCGGGGTGATCAAGCTGTGGAATCCAATATTCTGTGAAATCTCGGCTTTCGTTGTTATTCAAGCCCAACCTTTTTAAGGTCTCTAAGAAAAACACATTCAAGGAGTCAACATGAACGATGAAACCGTCGGTTTTAGGTGGCAAGTGCCCTGAAGTTCCTTCCCAAAACAGGTACTTATATTTTCGGGCATTTTCAGAAAGTGTAATACTTCCATCTTTGCTTCCTTTGACACTCCAGCCTTCTGTCACGTCATGATGTGGGTAAGTTGACAGGGTTTTAATTTTTGGGCCTAGTTTAATTTGGTATTCCTTTTGAGAATGAGAGTAGATATAAATCACGGGCTCACAGGCGGGTTGTAGAATATAGTCGTGACGCGTTAATTGAAGCAAACGCCCGAAAGGATCTTTCACTATGAAAACAGGATCGCTTTCAACAAAGTCTTGATAAGCCAACGGAGGTTTTAAGTGGTCTTCCCAGTTATAGAGTTTGTCATTGAAGCATTCTGAATAAATTTCATACGAATTTTTCAACACTCGACTAGAATCATTGCTGATTTCAAACAAGAAGAGGTTGTCGTCTATCATGTGTTTTTGAGCCAGATCATTCATGTTGATGTCTTTGCGATCCAGCAGCTTCGCAATTTGATGGACGCCCCCACAGCCATACCGATTGAATATTTTATAGTTTTTGCTTGTAGGCATGATTTCTCCTAAAGCTTTTGTAAAATCATAGGAATAGCAGAGAGAAAGCCCGTCCGGTTGAAACAACCATATTCCACCTTCTTCATTGTGACGGCCAGTGTCAACATTGGTTTGGCTTTCCAAAGAATTGCTGAGGGAGTTTGCTTCGGTCTGTTCAACATAAAACGTGTCTGTAATCTGGTTTCTCGACCGGAAGCGGCTTTCAATCGAAATGGGTTTGAAAAGGTTTTTGAACTTCGTGAAATCGTCGCTGTTGTAATCAACACTTCGCTGTAACAGTTTTAAGGATGTGCTTGAGGTGATGGGGACTTCTCGGTAGTCCAGGGACGCCACGTAAGCGTCTTTGTCATCGATCACTTTTTCAATCCCACGAAACAATTCAGTGCTTAATGCCTCCTGCATATCCTTGCGGATTTTAAATTGCTCTTTTTCTGCTTTCCCAATTGAGCCGTCAGAGATTTGAGGCAAAAGAACAAGTTTATTTTGTAACTTGATCATATAGCTTATGCTTAAGTCTACTGGACCTTTGCCTTCAGCGTATGTGTCTATGCGGTACACTTCGCCGTTTCTATATTGTGAGTTGCTGACAGTACCTACCTTGACGATGACGGCATTCAAAAATTCAATCTCAAAAGAATATTCAAATTCGTTTACAATGGTTACCTTTTTGTCAAATTCTACCGTTATTTCGTTTTGCGTGAGACGATGGATGACTTCTAGTGGAAATGCCATAGAGTCCGGCTCCTCGTTTTGAGGGAGGATTTTTTCCGATGCTGAAGTCGTTCCACTTTTGTTTATGCTATTCGCGTCTGCAAATGAGCACGAATAAAGCTGCACAGCCACTATCACTCCCACAAGCACAAGAGTGTTCGTTTTAATCATATTCTATCATTTGATGTTGGGTATCGGCGATTTGGGTAAATCTACCTCTTGTTTCGTCGTCCGCAAAGTAGATGTTTTAAAAACAAAAAAGAGAGACAATCTTTCGACGCTCTCTCGTTTGGTACCCGAAGTGGGAATCGAACCCACACTCCTTGCGGAACACGAGTTTGAGTCGTGCGCGTCTACCAGTTCCGCCATTCGGGCAAATGTGGACAACAAAAGTAATGTAGTGAAGGTTATTCGCTACACTTTTTAAAGGTAGTAATTGTCGGAGATGTGATTTTCATTTCTGAATTTTTCAAACCTTTTAATTCATCGTCTCTTTTTTCAAGCATCAACTTGCGTGATGTGAGGTCTTGGTGGGTAGCGCTTCCGGGAATGTGTCTGCACATAATCGACTCTTCAAAGCTCTTAACATTAACAGTAAGCCCATCTTTTGAGAGGTGTGAGAGTCTGAGGGTAAGTTCTGAGTCCCCAGATCTGCGTAGAGATAAAAAGCCGCCAGATCGCTGCCATGCGAAGCGGGAGTGAAGTGTGGGGCAGTGTCCGAAATACGCCTGTAGGGGTGTCTTTAAGGTGATATCGTAGCGCCTGATATATGGCCGAACGGAGCCCTCTCTTCCGGCAAGAACGTCCAGGGAGTGCTGAAGCCAAGTAGGGTGAGCCACGTCGTCTGGATCGATAAAAGTCACGTGTGTCCAGTCGATCGCCTGAGATGCATAAACTCCAGTGTTGCGAGCTGTATAGGCTCCTGAATTTTCGTTAAGTTTGATACACCCTATCCTTGGATCACGCTTGGATTGGGCTTGTAGCACAGAAGTGGTAGCGGGGTCGGTGGAGTTGTCGTCTGCGATTAGGAGGTGCCAATTTGTATGGGTTTGGGATAAAATACTTGAAACACATCCGGGAAGAAATTCAGAGTGGTTGTAGTGAGCGCATATGATGAGAACCTTCATTTTAGATGCGGAGGCAGGGGAAAGGGTGGGACGAAAACCTTTTTTTAGAACGGCGGCCTCACGGGCATAAAGTTGATTTTGGAACCAAGTAGAGATACCTGATTTACGAAGGAAAATCACAACCGGAACCCGCAAGAATTCTGGGAGGATTTTTCTTAAAAGCGAAACCTTCACGACGTTAAAGAATAGGGAGGGTTCATGGAGCTCGCATATTGGAAGATCTCATCCGTTAAAACCGTGTCTATCGCTCTTAGCTCGTCCCAACTTACCGGGTTGGACCTATTTGTATGCTTAAACCTTCTCCATTGTGTGATGGGCCCCACTTTAGAGTTGAAGATACTGTTTGAAGACCTATCTGAACCGGTGTTTTCTCCGTGGCGAGCCCTCGTGTATGCAGAGCGCCATTCTTCATTTGAAACGCCCCAATCAAGGGTTTCTAAAATTGCGGGCGCTTCTTCTTTGAGACTCTCTAGCCACCAGGTGTAGCTCGCCTTCTCCCCTGCTCTGGTGTTCCAATCTAACCAATGTCTCATAGCTCTGTGCATCATCTTACGAGGCATTTCAACAGAAGAGTTCGCGGTAATAAATTTCCAACTTGCTTTGTTAAATGTGGTGAGAGATCCTATGGTTTTTAGAGGGTTGCGGAGCTGATGGCCTATTGCAAAGTCTGAAGTAATGCTATTCCCTCCGGGGCCATAAACGGCCTGGTCACAATCTGCCACAAGGCACCAAGATGCAATCCCATCGGTACCAAACTTCTCATGCTGAACATCTTTTCCCAATTCCGACAATACAGCTGCGAAAAAATTCGTGCCCGAGCGCCCCGTTCCTGTAACCGCTATCGTTTTTTTCACTATTACGCTGAGATATTTATTCTAAATGTCGTCCCTACTCCAACCTCTGATTTTAATACTGATATTTTCCCTCCGTGATATTCTTCAATAATCCGTTTCACCAATGAAAGGCCTAGCCCCCACCCTCTCTTTTTTGTGGTAAATCCAGGAGAGAATACACTTCTTAGATCTTGTCTTGAAATTCCCTTTCCAGTATCTGAAATATCAATCGTAACACCTTTTACGGAGTGAGTAATATGGATCTTTATCTCTCCCCTACCCTCCATAGCGTCAACAGCATTTCTGAGCAGGTTTTCTAGTACCCAACTAAATAGAGAGGGGTTGAATAACGCGTTTATCTCTATGTTCTCTTGAATACCCGTAAGGTGGATAGCTACTTTCTTACTTATCCTAGGTCTCATATAAGACAGAGTGTGTGAAACTGATTGTCCTATGTCGCCTAACGTAAGCTTAGGTTGAGATCCAATTTTACTAAATCTATCTGTGACGACATGAAGGCGCTGAACATCTTTCTCCATCTCAATAAGCATCGATTGGTCGATCTCCTTAGCGTCCTTTAACAAACCCACCCAGGCCATTAATGAGCTTAGCGGTGTACCTAGCTGGTGAGCCGTCTCTTTTGCCATCCCTACCCAAACCCGGTTCTGTTCTGCCTTCCTCGAGCTGCTAAAAACCAAGTAGGCTGTGAGTAAAAAAGCCGCTATTAAAATAAGTTGGATAAGTGGGTAATACCTCATGGATGTGAGGATCACACTGTCCTCAAAAAAAATGAGCCGGGCTCCTTCGCCCGGGAGGTAAACCTTGATAGGATTGTTAGACGCTGACATTCTGAGAAGTCTGCCCCGAAGATATTCTGGGTTTTGTAGCGCCTCAACAGGCACCCCTTTCGAGTGAATCACCTTCTGCTGAAGCGAGTCCGTCATAATAACGGGAACTGAGGCGCTGTTTAAAATCGTCTCGGACACGAAGGAAGAAATGAGCTCTGCCATCGCTGTTTTCAAATCTTTGAGTCGAACGCTCTCATCGTAATAAACTGTTTGGCCTACTTCCTCGAAACGAATGGGATTGAATCGGGACGACATTTCGTCACGCAAGCTGTCGAAATTCGTTAAGCCCGATTCTAAATTTATGTCGTAGAGTTTCCTCCCATAGTCGTCATATATAAGAACGGGCACGGTAGAGTTCGACCACAGGTAGTCCGTGACAAAGGTTAAATCCATGCCCCGAGGTGGGTTGTCGATGATCCGATATGCATCGGCTAACCTGTCTGCTTTTTTTCGTTCGTCAGCCTCGAGCTGCCCAAACAATTTTTCCGTATAATCGACGAGGTGGCTTCTTTGTATAATGGCTTCAGACCAAACTTTGACTTTCGCTCTTTCTTCAATTTTCACACGCTTGGTGAGAGAGTTGGCGTACCAAAGGGTCGCAACCACAATTACCGCTGCCGAAGCGAGCAGAATCCTCTTCCATCGTTTTTTTGAGCGGGCTTGCATCTCGTATTAATCGTAGGCAGAACAGTGTTGGGCACGCTTAGAGCGTATATCACATGAGCTGAGGGCTATGATTACTTCGTGTGAACTGGCAGCAGCTGTTCTAATCTCGGATATCCCAAAATCGTATGTATATCCTAATGTGATATAGTCCATTAAAGCAATCTGTAGGTGTGCAATAAGGGCTGATTGGTTTCTATATCCTGCTCCAATCGAAAACTGGTCTTCGTAGGAAAGTAGTGCAGTAACATCTAAAGAAGCGGGCAGCCCTGACGCCATGCGCATTTGTGCTGAGGGTTTAAACATAAAACGCCCATCTAAATCGAAAGAACTTCCTGCAGTAGCTACTACGTGGCGTGAGGTTCGAGAGCTAAGTGTCATTTCTGAAAGCTCCGCTGCGGTAGCGTTAATCATTGTAATTCCTATAAAACTATGCTCATCTTCGTACCAAACCCCAGCGTCTATAGTTGGGAAAAGGAACTGTGAAGAGGATGAAACTGCAGGGTCATAAGCCGCTTCAAAATCAGGGAAGTTTAAACTACCTATATTTAATCTGTGCTGAACAACCCCCACAGATAGTCCTGAGCTAAGCCAGCCCCCATTCGTCATCTTTAATTTATAGGCATACGCTAAAGAAAAGGAGGTCGTACCCCAAGGGCCGGCCTCATCCGTTTCTATCCTGCCCCCCACGCCATGGACGCTTTGGTTTGTCTCAGATATTCTTCCTGATAAACTTGCAAAAGAATACGAAGGCGCTCCTTCAAACCCGACCCACTGATTGCGAAAACCTAACCTCATGTCCAGGCAGGGTTTATTCCCAGCAGAAGCCACATGATCCTGAAAAGGGCTCATCAAGTAGTTTGAACGAACGGGCAATTGTTGAGCTGTAACTACTGTAAAACAAGCAAAGCTCGAAATTATAGATAATATATAAATTTGAATATACTTCATCGTATGACCGCTACATTTCCTACAATAGGATCGAGATCCACTCCAGGTTCGTTTAACTCTATCACATAATAATACGTTCCTGTCGGAACATCCTTCCCTCCCATCTTCCCATCCCAGGCGATGGGATATCCAATGCTCCTAAACACCTCTTGACCCCACCTGTCGTATAACGTAATTAGCGACCTGGTGTATGAAGGTAGCCCTGTGATTTTCCAGAAGTCGTTATAGTTATCTCCGTTAGGCGAGAAGGCGTTAGGCACATCTACATCTGTTCCCACGACGATTAAAACCTGGTCTGAATACTCGCATTGTTCCACGAATCCCGTTACATCAAATAAGGTTGTTGAGGGTGGTGTTGCTGTTACGGAGTATGAAGATGGGTTGTCTACATATTCTTCCGGAGACCAAATATATCCCAACCCTCCATCTCCTCCCAACACCTCCAAATCTACTGATTCAAGGTACTGGATGTTTGTTGGACAGCAGGCCTCTATGCTCAACGGCTCTCCTGAAACCTCTATGTTAAAACTACACGGAAGCTCTATAATTCCAGTGGTGTATGATATTAAAATAAGATAGTCTGTATTCGTGTAAAGAGACTCCGTTGTGAAAGTAACCTCCTGTGTTGTTGTAACACATTCCGACACCGCTGTGTACAGGGAGGAATTACACGGTTCTAGTAAAGAAAACTCTACAACTATCATATTCAGCTCTATGTCTGAGCACTCTAATCCCGAAAGAGAAACATCAACCCCCTCGTCTGAATTAAGATATGTAGTATGGAATTTCAGCACTGAAACCTGATCCCCTGTAAGACAAGAATCTATCGTCTCCCCTATAAAACTTGAAAGAGAAAACTCTGTAGTCTGTGTTTCCACTTCACCACAAAGGGGGGTGGGATTGTCACAGGTTTGGGCAGAAGTACCGCCATGTAAAAACACAATAAAAATTGCGATAGTAAAAAGTTTAGACATACTCCTCAACGATTTCATTTGCTTATTTAGCATAGCCGAAAGTTAAGGAATCATTTACCCCTTAAAAGCAACAAGTAACTCACCCTTTTCAACAGCCAATCCAGCTTTTGCATTGACATCTTCAATTGTGCCGTCCACCGCTGATTTAATGACATTTTCCATCTTCATCGCTTCTAGAATAAGTAATGAGTCGCCCACCTTAACATCCTGACCCGCCTTAACTAAAACACTTAGAACCTTACCTGGCATAGGTGCGCAAAGTTGTAAGTCGGCCCCTGAATCACTTGTGTTCATTCCCATTTTATCTAAGAGTAGGGCGCGCTCATCAAGAACGGTAACCTCTCTTAACACTCCGCCAATTTTGACTGTCATAGCGCCACTTTCATCTGGCCCTTCTATTGCTTCAACGTTAAGCGACTTACCATCGATTAATACTCTGAAACAACCTTTTGATGTTCTAGTCCACTCACCGAGCGTTGGGTTTTCGGAATCTACTGCGATGATTCTTTCCTCAAAACGAATTTCCTTAGCCATAATGCGAAGATAAAGCAGTTAGCCCCGACCTTGCGTGCATGCCAGGAATCTATGTCCACATACCCTTTTGTCGCACGGCATGTCACTATTGTGATTTCCATTTCTCAACTTCGTTGCAGAGAACGGGAGAGTTTGTAAATGCTCTTTTGAAAGAAGTGGGGTTAAGGAAAAAAAGTGGGGTTTGGGATGATTCTGAATTTAACACCCTGTATTTCGGAGGTGGGACTCCGTCTGTTTTGCCATCGAAGGACCTTAAAAGAATCACAGACGCAATAAAGGTTGAATTTTTACCTGAAAGTCTGACTGCTTTTAAAGAGGCCACGATAGAGGTAAACCCTGAAGATGTAACTGAAATCGCCCTTCAAGGTTGGTTGGATGCTGGGTTTGACAGACTCAGTATAGGGGTTCAATCTTTTGAAGACTCTCAATTAGAGTGGATGAATAGAAAGCACAGCGGGACTGAGGCTGTAAAAGCCGTGGAACTTGCTCATAAAATGGGGTTTAATAAAATCTCCATAGATCTCATCTACGGTCTGCTACAAAGTGACAAAGAGTGGAAGGAAACTGTTGATAGGGCGCTGAATCTTCCTATAAATCACATCAGTTGTTATGCCCTCACAATTGAGCCCAAAACCGTCTTGGGGCACAGAGTCTCAGAGGGCGTTGAAAAAAATACTCCTGATAAAAAAATAGAGGCTGATTACGAATACCTCTGTTCAGCAGCAAAAAAAGCAGGGTTCAAACATTACGAGGTTTCGAATTGGGCGCTTGGAGAACAATGTCGTGCAGTACATAACTCGGGGTACTGGTCTGGCGATCCGTATATCGGATTTGGCCCTGGGGCACATGGTTTTCGTGACAATATTCGGTACGCGGTGATTTCTAACAATCTTAAATATATTTCTAAAGTGGGGAGAGGATTGCTTCCAGACTCTTCGGAAAAACTTAACCTACTTGACAGGTGTAACGAGTCTCTGATGACTGGATTACGGACGGACATGGGGGTGAGCTTCGTCGAGTTAGAGAGGCGGTGGGGTGTAAATCCCGCTGTGGTTAATCATGAAGCTTGGAAGAGGTGGACCGGCTCTGGAGGGTTAATAAAAACCGCTTGTAAATCTGGGGAATATTACCGTATTCCTGAAAAAATGTGGCTTATTGGCGATTCTATCTCGTCTGATTTTTTCGTAACTTAGTAGGATGAAATTTATTTTAAATACCGTTTTATTTTGCCTTTACGTTTCCTCTTTTTCAGCCCAAACAACAATTACTCTAGACAATCATTTCGAGGATTGGGAAATGGTGCCGTCTTGGTCTGACGATGCTGTTGGAAATATTAATAAGACCGCAATTACACATGATGTCGATTGGGTGTATTTTTATATCCGGACTACAAACGAAGTTGCTTTAGATGAAAACACCCTTCCTAATTCTATTAGGCTTGTAATCGATTTCGACAACGATATTGCTACAGGGAGTAATTATTTAAATCTGGGTTTGGGGGCTGAAATGGTAGTTAATTTTCCTTCTAGATCGGTCACAATGTTTTCTAGCAGCGGAACGTCTTCTGGACCGGGAATAAATAGCGTTGGCGTACATGTGGCTCCGGTATATAGCGCCTTTGAGTTTGAAATTGCCATAGACCGGTCTCTCGTAAACCTGAACGATGGCGCACTTAAATTTCTTTGGTATGAGGGGGATACTTCATCTAGTATTCCTCAAGGAGGAGAGGTTCATGTCCTTACTGATTTCAGCTATTCCATCGCTCCTACGCCTTTAGAAAGAGCGGAAAATACCGAAATTAGAGTTGCTTTTTGGAACGTGAAACGAGAGTTGGACAACACGAGTGTTTATGATTCTTATAATAGAATTTTAGATGCCACAAACCCCGATATCATTGGATTTTCCGAGGTTGAGGATTACACCCCTTCATTTGTAGCTGACTTACTCGATATGTGGCTTCCTTTAGAAAATGGCGCGAGTTGGTTTGTAGAAATAGACGATTGGGATTTAATGATTGCAAGCCGCTTTCCAATCACCTCCATCTTCCCAACAATAAATCGACAAATGCCAGCTTTAATAAACACTGAAAGTGTTTGGGGCGTACCTACCTTATTTACTTGTTCCCATCTTAAATGTTGTGACGGAGATGCCCAAAGACAGGAGCAGGCTGATGATTATATGTCTTTTCTACGTGATGCTATAGAGCCGGGTGGGGTCTTAGATCTTCCTGAGGGTTCTCCAATTATTTACGGAGGGGATTTGAATATGGTTGGGCTTTCTGGACCCATAAACACCCTCGAAACGGGTGATATTTATAATAACAATCTGCATGGAGATGATTTTTTTCCCGATTGGGACTCCTCCGACCTCACCCAAATTGTTGCTCGCTTGACCGATAGGGCTATGGATTATACTTGGAGGAATGATTCTGGGTCATATATGCCAGGAAAATTGGATTATATTATTATTTCTGACGCTGTAATCGAAGTCCTTCGTGCATATTCTCTCCAAACCTCCGACCTACCGCCCGCTCGTTTGGCTCAGTATAACCTTGAATTATACGATGCTGAGGATGCTTCCGACCACTTCATGGTCGTGGCTGACCTTGCTTTAGTTGGTGGAATTTCTCAAACAGATACTGATGGGGATGGGGTCTTCGATGCCGTTGACAACTGCCCAGGTTTATCAAATGTAGATCAGTCAGACTTCAACTTCGACGGCCTTGGTGATGCCTGTTCTGACTCTGATCTTGACGGCCTTTCTGATGAGATTGAGATCCTTATCACCATCACAGATCCATTAATTCAAGATACTGATGGAGATGGGCTTACAGACGGAATTGAGCTTTCGCTATTTATCACAGACCCGCTTCATTCTGATACAAACGAAAATGGTCTGAGTGACGCTGAGGATTTATTAGACAGTGGCGAAATCGGTGCAACCTGTAGTGGTGACACAAACAATGACGGATCTATTACAATAGGAGATCTATTGTTGGTTTTATCTGCTTTTGGTGATGTTTGTTCTTAGTTTTTAATAAACTTCACCAAGCCTAACCCACTTTCAGATTGAGTTCTAATAGAGTAAACACCATTGTTTAAAGAGCTCGCGTCAACCTCAAATGTGTTGCTGTTAATTTCGTCTTCGCTTTTTACAACACGCCCTAGGGCGTCGTAAATGCGATAGAACAAAACCTTGTGTTTAGATGAAATAATAAGCTTGTCTGAGGTTGGGTTGGGAAATGCGTTTAATATCGTACCTGAAAACTCTTCAACTCTAACCCAGTTAGAAACAACCTCAAAAGAGGTTTGAGAGCTACAATCTCCATTTTCGCTAAACGCCGTTAAATAAATGACAAAGGTCCCCGCTTCTGTATAGCTATGCGTTGGTGTTGTATCGTTGTAAGTGGTTCCGTCCCCCATATTCCACAAGTAGTCATCGGCTCCAGTACTTAGATTGAAAATTTCGAGCGGTTCACTATTTCCGTCCCAAGGTGAGTTTACGATAAAGTCTGCATTTACAGGTTCTGTTAGATCAAATTGGCCGCGTGGCGTTATCATATATCCATCTACAAAAGGCGCGTTTAGGTCGCGCTGCCCACCTATTCCTGTTACTCCAAAAACGCCAATAGGAGCGGTTGTGCCAAATAGGTCCGTGTTAGCATCTATTCTCATTATTATCTCCTGAGAGCCGAAGTTAAGTCGGACATCAAATCCTGGCGTGGTATTCGTCCAGTCGTTCAAATCAACGAGCTCTGTACATTTTAGTGTAATAATTCTAGACTCTGTCTCCTCGTCCATTTCAAATACCAATTGAGGTGTGTCAGATGGGAAGCCAGAACCTTCGAAGAGCAGGGTGTCTATTCTGATTTGGGCTAAACCTAAATACTGATCTATGACTCCCCTAACTCGAACACTGTCTCCTTCAACAACGTTGTACCCGAAATCACTGATTGGACTGAATACATTTATTCCATTTGTCGGGTCTATTAGTGTGAACTGAAGACCTGACGGGTAGTCATTCCAACCGTGAACGATACCTCTAAGCTCACACGCCACGCTTATGCTGTCAAGAACTCCTTGAGTGTTTGTCCCTCTAACTTGATTTATTTCGTAAACTGGATATTCTAGATCTGATGGTAAAATATGAATCACCAAAGTGTCTATCCCGAGAATCGCTCCACCAGAAGTGATGCTTAACGCCATGAGCACGTCCTCCTGAAGCTCTGGGTCTTCTTCATCGATGGCGGTAAAGTTGAAGGATTGGGAATTTAAAAGCCCCATATCAAAGTTAAAATTTAATGGAAAAACGTCTGGGAAATCAATCCCCGCAATCGCATCTCCTCCTACAATATTTAACTCAACTTCAACATCTTCAATTGGGTAAATGGGTGAAATAGAAACCACAACCCCTCCCCCTTCGTTTACATACAATTCCGGTGCGTCAAACCCCACAGACATTGTTCCAAGCCCGCCACAAGTAACCTGGTGTGAGCCTAGAAAATCAAAAGTGTCTTGAGGATATGAATCCCACTGGGTTTGGCCTTCCTCCCAGTCAGTCGTTCCGTGTCCTACATTGGGTTTTCTCACCAAGGTATGTTCAGCCATAGACCCCCCTGAAGAAACTGTCCATGCTTCACCTGGATCTTGTCCTACAACTCCCATCATATCTATTGCTTCTCCGTTTTTACTTAATACTAAAGCATCATTTCCGTTGTACCAAGTAAGCTGAGAGGTGATGTCGCTTAGGTTTTGAAGGGCTGGTGTCGCTTGTGAGTTGCCAATTACGTATGTTTCGCCAGGGAGTAGTGAACCCGCTAAATTCAATACTTGATTCGGCTCAGTCGCTCCATTGTTATATAACTCCATCGTATAGGTAGTGAGGTCTATTGCAACGTCAGAAGGGTTGAATAGTTCTATTGCTTTATTGTGACTATCTCCTTCTACATACTCGGAAATAATAAGGTCATCACAGAGTCCAGCTTCTCCACACTCTAATATTGAAACAACTAAGGCTGAAGCACCGACGCTATCACACTCTATAGCTGTTACGCCACCCACAAAAGCTCCAGGCGCTATAGTTTCAGGGCTAATATCTCCCTGTGTGCTGATACCCCAAACATGGTAATCGTTCACTCCCAGATCTGTAAAGTCATAAAACGGAGCCTCAATTGTTGTGATTATCGTGTCCTCGTCTGTGCAGATCGCAAATAAAAAATTGTCTTCAACCGCTTCAGAGTAATATCCGAAAGCTACTATCGTTCCATCTGGTGTTAAGCAGGTTAATACCTCGTCAGATCCGCTTGCGTCTAACATTGTTCCTCCATCACAAGCCGGCATTTCACATGTTTCAACAAAAATTACGTACTGCTGTTCGCTCAAAGAAAAACACCCAGAGGAAGTCACCCCGGAAAGCGGCATTCCCGCCTCTATAGAACTTGCGTCTAAGGGTGAGTCATGGGAAACGGCTACTACACCAAGCAACCCATCTCCTAAGCCTTCAAAGTTTATCGCTGATCCTGACGCTGAAGATAAAATGGTTTCATCAATAAGGTCAACAACAAGCAGGGTTAAGGATGCTGTAGGAGCATCTGTAATGTGATTAAATGTTGCAATTGCTGGGCCTTGGTCTGTACAAAGGGTGTCATTTGCAGTATTCGTGATTTCTAGAAATCCTCCCGCACAATCAAGGATATTCGTTATTCCTTGAGATGAGGGTTGGATTGTATATGAACTTAGGTCAAAGGGTGCGCCGCCATCTGGAAGTCTAGACATTGAGTGTACTTGTGGGTTTCCCTCAACACTTTCTGATAAAAGCCCTGTTCCGGGAGGAACTAAAGCTTGTAATATTCCTGACACCTGTGGGTGAGATGGCCCCATACTGACAGGGCCATAAACTAAAGCATCGATGATATCTTCTGTTGGTGGCTCCTCCCCTACTACAATCGTTGAAAGGTCTGCCTCGTAAATGGCAACGGCCCCTACAGGCAGTGCTAACTCTACGGTAGTTGCAAGAAACCCTTCCGAATCAAACTGCATTCCTTCAAGAGATATCGCAGAATAAACCTCAACACCATAAGCGCCCCCGCCAAGCCATATTGATCTTACAAGTGCAATTGAATAACCTTCAAGCCCTGAATTTGGTGCACCATATAGCTCAATAAACTGAGGGTTTGGATCAGCTACAATAGCATCAACTTCGTTAATTACAACACCTTGAGCGTTGGTAGAAAAAATTGAGCCTACTGTAATCACAGCAAATAAATAAATATAAATCGAGCGCATGTCTGATATTCTTGATTAGTAACAAATGAAAGCGTAAGATACGTACCTTTAAGGGTCTTAATATGATTTACAACTCTCTAATAGAAAAACTGGATGCTTTTATCAGAAAGTATTACCGCAATCAGGCGTTGCGGGGCTCTATCGTGGCCGCAGGAGTTGTAACTGTTGGTTTTTTAATCCTGACTGGGATTGAGTTTTTAGGGCGGTTTGGCGTGCTTACGCGAACCGTTTTGTTCTGGGGGTTTGCTTTCCTTGTAGCTGTTGTGTTGTTGGTAATGGTGATTCTGCCTTTGTTAAAGCTTTTTCGTTTAGGTAGGATTATTAGCCATGAGGATGCAAGCCGCATCGTTGGGGATCACTTTCCTGAGGTTGGGGATAAGCTGTTAAATACTCTTCAGCTTTCAGGCCAAATGAATGACGACTCCCATTCTGATAACAATGATTTATTAACTGCAAGTGTCGATCAGAAAATATCGGAACTGAGCCCCATAGCTTTTACGAAGGCAATTGACTTAAGTGAAAACCTTGTGTATCTAAAGTACACACTAGGGCCTGTTTTAGTGCTAACCGTTATTCTTCTCTGGAGGCCCCTTATCGTTTCTGAGTCTACTGATAGGCTTATTAACCATAGAACCTCTTTCGAAACCCCAGCGCCGTTCAGATATGAAGTTGTATCTGTGCCTTTGAAGGCGCCTAAGGGTGAGCGGTTTGATTTTATTGTAAAGATTGTGGGCTCATCTATTCCCTCGACTGTTTTCCTTGAAGAGGGCGGAAACAGGTATAGAATGGAGCGTCTTGTTGGAGATATGTTCCGCTACACTTTTACGTCACTAAGGTTAGACACAGATTTTAAATGTTCTGCAAATGGGTGGGACTCTCCTATTTATACGCTTTTAGCCTTGCCTGTTCCGCTTGTTAAAGAATTTACCCTTGTTGCTGACCCTCCTGGATATACTGGTCTTGAGCAGGTTACACAATACAACAATGGAGATATTGTGGTTGCTGAGGGAACTTCGTTAAGTTGGGAGTGCAGGGTAAAAGACGCAGATCGTTTAAGAATGTGGATTGGGGATTCATTAGTAGCTCCAAAAAATATAACAGGAAATATCTTTTCAGCTTCCTGGCGCTCTATAAACACTTTGCCATATTGGTTTATTCCAGAAAACGAAGAGTTGGGTGCGGTGGATTCTATGAGATATTCGATAAGGGTTATCTCAGATAGAAAGCCTATTATAAAAATAGAAGAAAGTGAAGATAGTATTTCTAGAAAAATAAAATATTTTTCTGGTAGTGTTAGTGACGATTATGGTTTTTCTAAGCTAGCTTTTGCGGTTAGAAAGGTTGGTAAAAAACCTGTTGACTATACCATTATTGATAGACCAAGGGGGAAAAACGACAATGTCTTTTTCGTTTGGGACTTTCAGGATCGAGAATTAATCGCTGGGGAAACAATTGAGTATTGGATGGAGGTTTGGGACAATGATGGGGTAAATGGTGCAAAGTCTACTAAAACCTCAACAGGTGTCTTTTCCGCTCCTACTAAGCAAGATTTACTGGCGGAAAGAGATGAGTCTGATGATGAAATAGCCTCAAATATTGAAGATGCTGTAGAAAGGGCTGAGGAGTTAAGGAGAGAGATGGAGTCTTTTAAAGAAAGGCTAAGAGAAGAGCAAGAAATGGACTGGCAGGATAAAAAAGCTCTTGAAGAATTGCTTGAAAAACAGGAAGAGTTAAAAAATGAGCTTGATGAGGTTAAAAAGGCCAACCAAATAAAAAATGAGCGCCTTAACGAGTTTTCTCCACAGAACGAAAGGATAATGGAAAAGCAGGAAGAGCTTCAGAAAATTATGAATGATGTGATGTCTGAAGAACTGCGTGAGCTTTATGAGAAAATGCAGGAGCTAATGGAAGACATGAATCCTGACGAATTGCAAAAACAGCTCGACAAGATGGATGTTGGTCAAGACGCTTTAGAGAAAGAATTAGATCGGGCCTTAGAGCAATTTAAACAATTGGAATGGGAGGTTAAAATGGAAGAACTTGTTGAAGAATTGAGGGATTTGGCTGAGAAACAGGATGATTTAGCAAAAAAGACTGAGGGCGAGGAGCTTCCTGGCGATCAGTTGAAAAAAGAACAAGAGACGTTGAATGACGCTTTTGACGAATTAAAGGTGAGATTGAACGCATTGGAAAAGGACAATACTGATCTTGAAAATCCCAATCCAATGCTCGATAGTCAAGAGGAAGAAAATTCTATTTCTGAAGACCAAAAAGAAAGCACCGAGGATTTGGAAAAAGGCAAAGAGAAAAAGGCTGCGGAAAAACAAAAAAGCGCTGCTGAAAAAATGAAAGATCTTGCTCAAAAATTGGAAAGCATGCAAATGCAATCTCAGGAGGAGAGTGAAGAAGAAGATATGGAGGCTCTAAGGGCATTGTTGGAGAATATTATAACGCTCTCATTCGATGAAGAAGAGTTAATGGCTAATCTTAGAGCTACTGAATCGCAGGACCCTAGGTATGTTACACATGGTAAAACCCAGCGTTTTCTTAAAGATGGATCTAAAATGGTAGCTGATTCTTTATTTGAATTGTCGCTAAGGGTGCGGCAGTTGGCCAGTGCTGTAAATAGAGAAATAGGCCTTGTAAACCATCATATGGATAAGGCATTGGTTGGGTTTGCTGATAGAAGAACCAGTGAAATCGTGACGAATCAACAATATGTCATGACATCCTTTAACAACCTTGCTTTACTTCTTGATGAGGCACTTAAACAGATGCAAAATAAACAGGAGTGTAAAAACCCTGGCTCCGGAAATTGCAATAAGCCTGGTGGTTCTGGGTCTAAACCCTCTCCAAAGGCGGGTGATATGAAAAAAATGCAGGAGGCATTGGGGAAAAAGCTAGAGCAAATGAAAAAGCAGATGGGTGAAAATTCTAACAAAGGAGAGTCTGGTAAAAAAGGGCAAGGAATGAGCAAGCAGCTTGCGGAAATGGCTGCTCAACAAGCTGCTTTGCGGGAAATGGCAAAACAAAGGGCAAAAGATTTAAATGAAGACGGGTCTGGTGAAGGGAATGATATGAAGCAAATTGCTCAGGAAATGGAGGAGCTGGAGCGAGATATTATAAACAGAAATGTAGATATCAGCACTCTTGAAAGACAACGTGATGTTTTATCAAGATTACTTGATGCGGAAGAAGCAGATAGAATAAGGGGAGAGAAAAATGAACGAAAATCACGGGTTGGTAATCAAGGTTTACACCCTGACTCTCCACAAACGATTGATTATCTGCGAAATAAGGCTAATGAGTTAGAATTGTTACGAACAGTGCCTGCTGATTTAGTTCCTTATTATCGGGATAAAGTCAACGATTATTTTAATACTTTAGACGTTGAGTAATTTGTTTTTAATGTTATGTCATCAATTATGCAAGAGCTAAGCTTCGAATCAAAGCCAGAAAATATAGCTATCGTTGAACGCCTCATTGATGAGATGTGCGAACAACATAGTGTTATTGAGGAACATTATGGAGACATTTTAATCGCAATGACAGAGGGTGTGAACAATGCTATCGTTCATGGAAACAAGCTTGATATTAATAAAAGTGTTTCTGTCGAATATGAGAAAAGGGGGAAGGATTTGTTTTTTAGAATCTCTGACGAAGGTGCTGGTTTTGATTATGAAAACCTCCCAGATCCTACTGCACCTGAAAATCTTGAGCGCCCAAATCGGAGGGGTGTGTTTCTCATGCGTAACCTTGCTGACGAATGCTTCTTTGAGGATAATGGAAGAATCATCGAGCTTGTCTTTACTGGGGTGCTTAGATAAATCCCACAACTGATAAATTGTGATCTATTTTAACGACTTAGACTCTTCGTGTAGAATAAAAAATCGTAAAGGAGTTAGGGAGTGGATCTCAAGTGTCATTTCGTCTAATGGAAAAAAGTTGGGCAATATTGGTGTAATTATTTGCTCTGACGACTACTTATTAGATCTAAATAATCAGTATCTCAATCACAACTATTACACTGACATAATAACCTTCGATTATACCGAAAAAGATGTTATAGGTGGGGATTTATTTATTTCTTATGACAGGGTTAAAGAAAACGCAAAACAAGAGGGGGTGTTAATACAGCATGAGCTTCGTAGAGTTATGGTTCATGGGGTATTACATTTGTTGGGTCTAAGAGATAAAACAGAGACGGAGGTAAAGAAAATGAGGGCCGCCGAAAATGTTGCGTTAAAAGTGTTCCATGTGGAACATTCTAAATAAATTCAAACTTGAAATTTCATACTTCTTACGATGTTATAGTGGTTGGTGCGGGGCACGCTGGCAATGAGGCGGCGGCGGCGGCGGCTAATACTGGTGCTAAAACGCTACTTGTGACCATGAATATGGGTGTTATTGGTCAAATGTCGTGTAACCCCGCAATGGGCGGTGTGGCTAAGGGACAAATTGTCAGGGAAGTTGATGCGTTGGGGGGTTATAGTGGGCTTGTGAGTGATGAAAGTGCTATTCAGTTTAGAATGTTAAATCGTTCTAAGGGTCCAGCTATGTGGAGCCCTCGTACACAAAATGACAAATACCATTTCGCCTTAACCTGGAGAGAAATGCTTGAAAAAACTCCTGGCCTTGATTTTTGGCAAGACTCTGTTACGGGGGTAATTTTAGAAGGTGACAGGTGTGTGGGGGTTAGGACAGCGCTAGGGTCTGAAATAAGAGGAAAGGCTGTTGTGCTGACTAACGGTACTTTCTTAAATGGTCTTATGCACATTGGAGAAAAGCAGTTTGGAGGTGGGCGTGCTGGGGAGCGAGCGTCATTAGGTATAACGGAGCAGTTGGTAGAGTTGGGGTTTAAGAGTGGCCGCATGAAAACGGGTACACCGCCGAGAATTGATGGCAGAAGTCTTGATTTCACAAAGATGGAGCGACAACCTGGGGACGACAACCCTACACATTTTTCTTTTCTAAAAAAGCGTAAGGATTTAAGCGAACAGCTGCCTTGCCATATTGCGTACACAAACGCTGAGGTTCATGATGTGTTGAGAAGTGGTTTTGAAAGATCTCCAATGTTTAATGGCCGTATACAAGGTCTTGGGCCAAGGTATTGCCCTAGTATTGAAGATAAAATAGATCGTTTTGCAGATAAAAGTCGGCATCAATTGTTTGTTGAGCCGGAGGGAAGAAATACAATAGAGATTTATCTAAATGGTTTTTCAACAAGCCTTCCTGAAGAAGTTCAACACGCTGCGCTAAAACTCATCCCGGGTTTTGAAAATTCGAAAATGTTCAGGCCTGGTTATGCTGTTGAATATGACTACTTCCCTCCTACTCAGCTTAAACATAGCTTAGAAACATCTTCAGTAAGCAACCTATACTTTGCTGGGCAAATAAATGGTACTACTGGATATGAGGAAGCTGCGTGTCAGGGTTTAATGGCTGGAATAAATGCCGCGCGTTCCACGTGGAACAATGAGCCGGTTATTCTTAGTCGTTCAGATGCTTATATAGGTGTTCTTGTTGACGATCTTGTTACAAAAGGTACTGACGAGCCTTATAGAATGTTCACATCAAGGGCTGAATACAGAATATTGCTTAGGCAGGACAATGCTGATGAGCGCCTCACACCACTTGGACATAAAATAGGTTTGGCCTCTGAAGAGCGGTTAAGTCTTTTAGAGAAAAAACAAGTCTCGGTTAAGGGTGTTAGAAAAACACTCGAGAAAACCTCAATTAATCCTGAAGGAGCAAATGCTTTTCTTAAGAAAAAGGGGAGTTCTGAGCTTAAGCAACGTGTTAAGGCTAAGCAATTACTTACAAGGCCTCATATTAATCTACTGTCTATGATAGACGAAATCCCAGAACTATCATTGTTGTCCGAGATGGAAAAAGACGTGATTGAGCAGGTGGAAATTCAGGCTAAATATGAGGGTTATATTGAGAAGGAGCAAGTAATGGCAGATCGCATGTCAAAACTCGAAGGGTTGAAAATTCCTAATGATTTAGAGTATTTTAAGCTTGCATCACTTAGCTCTGAGGCAAAACAGAAACTCTCTGATAGAAAACCCAAAACACTTGGTGAGGCAGCTAATATCTCCGGAGTGAGCGCCTCTGATGTGAGTGTTCTGCTTATATACTTAGGGAGATAGGTTAGTATTTGTTTCCAGATTTGTCTGGCTTGTTAAGATTAAGTTTCTTTTTCAGTTTATCAACAATTTCAAACGCAGCTGGACACACCTCGGTGTTAGCTCGAGTAAGCTCAAGTATTTGGTATTGTCGCCTTCTGTTTGTGTGGGGAAATTCTTGACAGGCTTTAGGCCGCACACTATAAATGCTGCAGTAGTTGTCATCACCTAAAAAAACGCATGGTGATTTCTTTAGCACGAAATACTCGTCTGAATCTCTTTTTAGATAGCTCTCCTCTAACCCTTGTGGGCTCAACCTTAAATACTTAGATATTCTTTTTATATCCTTTCCTGAAAAGATTGGACTCGTTGTTTTACAGCAATTCGCACACTTTAAGCAGTCGGTACATTCAAACACCTCTTCGTGAAGGGGATGAATAAGTGCGTCAAGTTTCTGGGGGTTCGTCTTTTTGAGTCTTTTGAAAAACGTAATATTTTCATTTCTCTTTAAACGCACCTGTTCTTTGTGTCTTTCTAAATCCACGGTAATTCTAATTGTATCTTTGCACCGCAATTAACAGCAAAAAATTATCTTATTACATGGATATTCAAAAAGTTCTTACCGATTTGGGTATTAAAGACACAAATCCGGGTGTCATGATCGGAGGCCGTACATTGGGTTCGGGCCCACATATTGATTCTGTTTCTCCGACAGATGGAAAAACAATAGCGCGCGTAACCACCTCTACATCAAGTGATTATAGTGTTGTTGTGGATGCAGCAAGCAAAGCTTTTATTGAATGGAAGAAGTGGAGCGCCCCAGAGCGTGGTGAGGTGGTTCGTCAATTTGGTGACGCTCTTCGCGAAAAGAAGAAGTCATTAGGGGCTTTAGTTTCCTACGAAATGGGGAAGAGTTATCAAGAGGGTCTCGGTGAGGTTCAGGAGATGATTGATATTTGTGATTTTGCATTGGGACAAAGCCGAATGCTTTATGGTCTCACAATGCATTCAGAGCGCCGGAATCACCGGATGTACGAGCAGTATCACCCACTGGGAACTGTTGGAATTATTTCTGCCTTTAACTTCCCTGTTGCTGTTTGGTGCTGGAATACTGCTCTTGCATGGGTGTCGGGTGATGTTTGTGTTTGGAAGCCTTCTGAGAAAACTCCTCTTTGTGCAATTGCTTGCCAAAACATTTGGGTTGAAGTGGCTGAAGCCAATGGTGTCCCTGAGGGTATTTCTTGTGTAGTTAATGGAGATTATAAAGTGGGTGAAATGTTAAGTGGTGACAGGCGTGTTCCGCTTATTAGTGCTACAGGATCTACGCGTATGGGTAAAATTGTTGCTCAGGCAGTTGCAGCTCGTTTGGGCCGATCATTGTTAGAGTTAGGTGGAAACAACGCTCTAATCATCACACCTGATGCTGATCTTAAAGTTGTTGTTCCAGCCGCTGTGTTTGGTGCTGTTGGTACTTGTGGACAGCGTTGCACAAGTACAAGGAGGGTTATCGTTCACTCTAGTATTTACGAAAAAGTTAAAGACCAGCTTACACAAGCCTACAAACAGGTTCGAATCGGAGATCCACTCGATGAAAACAATCATGTAGGTCCGCTTATCGATACGCTTGCTGTCGATGGGTACTTGGCGGCCCTTAAGGCTGTTGAAGAGCAGGGTGGAACTGTGCTTGTTCCTGGCGGGGTTCTTGAGGGAGAGGGTTATGAAAGTGGTTGTTACGTTAGACCAGCTATTGCTGAGGTTAATAACCAAATGCAAATCGTTCAACACGAGACTTTCGCACCTATTCTTTACATTATGAAATACGAAACCGTTGAAGAAGCTATAGCGATGCAAAACGGTGTGGTTCAAGGTTTATCATCTGCTATCATGACGAACAACCTCCGTGAAGCTGAGTTGTTTTTATCTGCAGCTGGTTCTGATTGTGGAATTGCTAACGTGAATATTGGAACATCTGGAGCTGAAATAGGGGGGGCTTTCGGGGGAGAGAAAGAAACTGGTGGTGGTCGAGAGAGTGGATCTGATGCTTGGAAGGCATATATGAGACGCCAAACAAACACCATCAACTATGGTAAAGATCTGCCTTTAGCTCAGGGAATAAAATTCGACCTTTGATACCGGGTAGGGGAATATATATCTCATATTTAGCGACTTTGTTTGTCGCTGCTTTAATGTTGTTTGGGTGCTCAACTGGTCAAAAAAAATCGGTTGAGCACCTTTTTTATTCCGCCGTATTTACGCTTGATGATTCTACATGCGTTACGGTGCTTACAGAGAAAATAGATGGGGGTTTAGTGGTTAAAAATGGGGTGGAGGACATTTTTGTGAAATCACTGGGCGATGGCTGTTATTCAGTGCCTGTTTTTGGGGGGTCGTGGACGGGAGAGTGGGGTGGGGGAGTTTGGACAGGTGATTGGATAGATTCGTTAAGAACTAAAGATTATCGGGTTAAACTTGAGGTGAGTCCTTTAGAAAATCTTGTTCCGGTTAGGGGTGAGTTAATTAACTCTGTCTGGGACACATCGATAGGAAAGTTTAAACTCGCTCAAAAAGGGGATTCGGCCTGGGCAACTTTTATAACTTCCACTGGAGATTATAGATATCTCGCTGGGAAAATAGATACAATTGCGAACGAGTTTAAAGTTCAAAATTTCGATGGGGTGCATCTTTTTTATTTCGAGGGATCAATCCGGGGAGATTCAATAACCAGCGGGGTGTTTAAGAGTGGAATTCATTACAACGCTTCATGGAGCGGGGTGAGGGCGGAAAACGAAAAGGTTAAATGGAGCTCTAAGCAGAAGCGGGGTAGGGGAGAGAGGGTGGGGTTTGAGGGGGTGAACTCAGGTGGAGAGGTTGAGGTTTGGTCTAGGGAAAGGTTTAAAAAGTCTGGGTATAAACTTCTTGTAGTAGACGTTATGGGTACATGGTGCCCTAACTGTATGGACGAGGTGAGGTTGTTGAAGGAGTTGTCTTTAGATTATCCCGAAATGCTCGTTGTATCTATGTCTTTCGAAAGGTCTAAAGGTGATGAGGCTTTGAGAAGAATAGCAAAGTTTAAAGAGAGTCTAGGGGTTTCTTGGGAAATGTTACATGGAGGAGCTGCTAGCAAGAGTGAGGCTGATTCGCGCCTTGCTTTTTTCGGGGGGGTTAGGTCTTTTCCCACAACAGCATTTATCCCGCTAGAGGGCGATCCAATTATCCACTCGGGCTTTAATGGGCCAGCAACGGGTGGGGCATATGAAGAAGAGGTGGTGTTCTACCGAGAAACTATTGAGGCTTTTTTAAATGATTAGTCTTTAAAACCGTTCACTCTGTCTACAACAATTTTTTCATCCCTGTTAAGCAATTCCCAAGCTGTGTGGAACGCTAAACGCCCTACGTTTGTCATCTTAGTGAACATTATCTTCTCAACATCATCTCCTGGAGCGTGGTAGTCTTCGTGAACACCGCTGAAGTAAAAAATCACAGGAATATTGTGCTTTGCAAAGTTGTAGTGATCTGAACGATAGTAAAATCTATTGGGATCATCTGGAGCGTTGAAAGTATAATCAAGGTTGATTTTAGTAAAAGATGAATTCGCTGATTCTGAAATCTCATGGAGCTCTGAGCTAAGCTTATCTGATCCAATTAAATAGATGTAGTTTTCATCATCTGAGTGAGCCTCATCAACCCTGCCTATCATATCAATGTTTAAATTTGCAACCGTATTTTCTAGTGGGAAAACGGGGTGATCGGAATACCACTCCGACCCAAGTAATCCTTTTTCTTCACCCACAACATTCATAAATAAAACGCTCCTTCTCGGTCCGTCGCCGTTTTTATATGCCTTCATAAAAATCCTAGCTAGCTCCATTACGGTTACGGTGCCAGACCCGTCATCATCTGCGCCGTTGTTAACCTCCCCGTCAACAATTCCAATATGGTCGTAATGAGATGTTATAACAACAACCTCTTCCTTTAAATCCTTCTCGGTGCCGGGTAGGTATGCAAGGATGTTTTTTCCATTAAACTCTGTTCTGTTGATCTCTAAATTATAGTTGAGGGCGAAGCCAAAATCACCCGTTGTCACCACCCCTTTTTTCTCGCCTTTCTTTTTAATTTTCGCAATGTTTTTAATGTTTTCCGATGTGTCAAACCAAACATCCGCGGCTTCTTCTCTGACAAAAAAAGTGGGTATGCTCGCGCCCTCACCTTCCTTGGTTCTGTTTAAAATTGTTGATTTACGTGTCATATAAAACTTCATTCTTCCTTTAAACGTGCTGTAGTCTGAGTTGGGCATTACAACAATAAAAGCTGCAGCTCCGAGAGACTCTGCCCTCTCTCTTTTTGAAGTGGTGTTGTTTGCACTTTCTGAGTCTGGGTTTCTAACATCTCCCTGTAAAACCACAACACACTTGCCTTTTACATCAATCTTAGCATAATCATCATACTCATTAACGCTTAAAGCTCCGTAACCAGCAAAAACCATCGGAACATCTTTCATTGATTTTTTATTGATTCCTGGATAAACCAAAAAACCATCAACCATCTTTAATTCCTGCCCTGCAATATTCATAACCCCTCCTTGAATTTGAGAATTAAGCATCGGCACATCTTGGGTGTATGATTTTCCGTCGTAGGGTTCAAAACCAAGTTTAGAATAGTAGTTTTCTAAATAAAGCGCCGTTAGCTCAGCGCCCCTTGTTCCTGTTTCTCTTCCTTCAAACTCATCAGATGCAATTATACTTAGGTGGGATCTTAGTTTTGTAGAGTCCATCATTTGACCGTATCCTGATTGACTAATAGAGGTTGGGGTGTCTGTTGGGTTGGTTTGGGATAGGGTGGAAAATACCGATGACACGCACAGTAATAGAATTAAAACTCCGCATGCAATTTTTCTAACTCGTGTTGCGTGGCGCCCCCCTTCGAATTTGGCGTTGAGAAAAGCCTCTATGATATCTATCGCATCTTGTTCGCTTACAAATCTTGCGGGAATACAAATTACGTTTGCGTCATTGTGGGTTTTTGCTAGGTGCGCAATTTCTGGGGTCCAAGCTATGGCTGCTCTAACTTCGCTGTGTTTATTAGCTGTCATAGCAACCCCGTTGGCTGATCCGCATATTAAAATTCCAAGTTCTGAATCTTTTAAAGACACGTCATGAGCAACGTCATGAGCAAAATCTGGATAATCAACACTCTCTGTGCTATCCGTTCCGCAATTTTTTACTGAAAAACCACGTTCTTTGAGGTATTCTATTATTGTGTTTTTATATGCCGGTCCTGCGTGATCACATCCAATACTAAAATTCATGAGAGTAGGTGTTTTAAAGGTGCGTAAGTTAATTAACAAGCGTTGTTCATTGCATTAAAAAAATTGTTGGTATTAAGTGATAAATATGGTTTGGATTTAAGGGGTTAAAAGCGTAAGCAAACCACGGGGTTTATTTTCCTAATTTTTTACATTATTCTTTACAGTGCTTTTTACACAAAGTTTATATTTTTATCAACTCTATAAAATCAAAAAATACAATAAACTTTTCAGTATATAACTTTAATGAAAGCTCGTTGAAAACACCACTTAAAAAATTGATTTATAACCATCAAACCTGTTTAAAACATGTTGACAGGTGGTTGTTATATCTGAAATTATTTAAAAACAGTATTAAAAGTAAAACAGTTATCCCTGATATGAACATGCTTACTATAACTATTAATTCTTTAAAGAATATATATATATTATTAGTGTGTGTATACTGCTCTCTTCTCAGTTCTGAAATAAACTCTCAAGAAAATATTACAGAGATAGAATGTAATTCAACACAGTATTTTTATCCGTCAGGCAAGCTATCAAGTGAAGGTTGTTTATTTAATGGAATTCCAAATGGGAGATGGAAATCATATTATGAATCTGGGAATATTAAAAGTTCAGGATTTTGGGTTGAAAATAAGCTATCAGGAAAATGGAAATTTTATAATGAAGATTCTACTCTTGATAGGGAAATTGAATATGAGGCTGATTTAAAAAATGGCAAGGAAATAATTTACTTTAAAAACGGAAATTATAAAAGTGTTACAGTTTGGGTTTTAAACAACAAAGAACGAACCCAAACACTATTTTATGAATCAGGTAAAATAAAACATACAGTTCAGTATGAGGCTGATTTAAAAAACGGAAAAACAACAGAATATGCCCAGGATGGGAGAATTATTACATTTAAATTTTATAAAAAAGGAATAATTTCAAGTATTGAAAAATTTAATAGGTTTAATAGAAATTCAGAAAAATCGGGAATTTGGAAATATTTTCATGAAAACAACAGAATAAGTGAAGAGGGACCATATCGTAACAATCTAAGACATGGTGTTTTTAGATTTTACAATACGAGTGGTGATTTGGACAACATTGTTAGATATGAGTTTGGTATAGAAGTACTTGAAGATAAGCTGCTTAATAAATCAGATGTAATAACATCTTACCACAACAATGGGAAAATTTCAGAAGAAACAGTTTATAAAAATGGGCTTAAAAATGGTGTGAGTAGAATTTTTAACACGGAAGGAAATATTGTAGAGGGAAATATTTTTAAGGATGGAATAAAAACATGTACTGGGGTAACAGATCGCTCAGGTCTTGAACAAGGGGGCTGGGAGCTCTATTATAACGACGGAAGCGTTAAAGCTATAGGAAACTATGAAAATGGAAAAAAAGTGGGTGAATGGAAGTATTTTAACAAGCGCGGTTGGTTAGAACAAACGGGATATTATAGATTAGGAAAATTGGATGGAGTTTGGAAGTGGATGGACGAATCTGGTTTTATTATAAGATTAGAGACATATGATAACGGTTTAGAAGAAGGACAGTTTATAGAGTATGATTCATCAAACAAACTCCTTTTAAAAGGGGTTTATAGAAACGGACTAAGGGTGGATAGTTGGTTTTACCACGTAAATGACCACAAAGAGCTTGGAAGTTATTTGAATGGAGAAAGAGATGGAAACTGGATTTACCTTTATTCTGAAAAGCAAAAAATGTTTGAAGGTGAGTATTCATTTGGTTCAAAAGAGGGAACACATAAAGAATGGTACCCGAATGGTACCTTAAAATCAACAGGCAAGTACGAAGGAGGGGTTGAGAATGGAAAATGGAAGTTTTTCACAGAAGAAGGGACTTTAAAATACACACATACATACCGTTATGGTAAATTATGGAAAGTTGACGGCAGAAGAGTAGCGAGAAAAAGAGATTCATTGCGAAATTGAGCGCGTGGATAAACTAGATAAAATAGACAGTCTTTTGTTTGAAAAATCTTCAGAAGCGCGCTTTATTCTTAAAAACGGTAAAGTCATAAATAGCAATAGACACGCTCGAAGAATTTTTAAATGTGAGGAAGATAATTGGGTTGGTTTTGACCCCATTTCTGAAAAATCTGGGATTTTTAAATACCTACCGGACGAGCATAGCTTATTGCTGAGTAAGCTTACTCAAGCTCGAGCTTCTGGAAGGGTAATTAAAATAAATATTTTAGCCAAAAGGATAGATGGGGGTGAGTTTCACAGCGAAATAAAAATAGCTCAAATTTCAAAAGGAATAGAGGTTCTTCAAGTTAGAGATGTCTCAGATTTGGTTTTATACGACTCCGCTGTTAAAGAAAGTGAGGCTAGGTATAGGGTTTTGTCTCAATTTGCCATGGAGGGTATTGTGTTTATTTCGGAAGGAATAATACAAGACTCAAATAAACAATTTGCCGCTATGTTTGGATATGACTCCGCACCTATAGGTTTCCCAATTCTAGACCTCATAGACGAAAGGGATTGGCAAAGGTTGTCAGCAAGGAGAAACTGGGGAATGCGGTGCGAACTTCGCGGAGCAACAAGGCAAGGAAGATCAATTTATCTCGAAGCTACTCGAAGCGAAATAAAAGAAAGCCCCAACCATAAGCTAGATGAACAAATCCTTATGGTTTATGATATTACAGACCGTAAACGGACGGAATTCGACTTACTCCAAACAAAAGAGCGCTATAGAATGCTTGTTGAGTCAAGCCCTATTGGCTTGTTTCTTGTTCTAGATAAAAAGATAAAGTATACAAATGCCGGTGGATTAGAGTTGTTAAACGAAAGAGTGGAGGATTATATATACGATGAGGTTTTTACCGACTTTTTTCACAACGAGGATAAAATAATTGTAAAAGAAGACATCGAAAAAACAAGAAAAGGAGAGAGACCTCCATACAGAGAGGTTGTGATGGTTTTAAGAGATAAAACAGAAAAGGAGGTGGGGTTAAGGATGAGCCTATCCTTTCACGATAGATCACCGGCCATCCAAATAACAGCTACTGATTTAAGCGCTAGGGTGCAGTTAGTGCGGGAGCAAATGAGGGCCACCTTAGCTGAAGAGTCTAACATAATGTTTATGGAAGAAATCCGAAAACATAAAATAACCCAGCAAAACCTTATTAAAGCAGAAGAATTTAACAGATCTATTATAGAATCCTCTATTGATATGATTGTGGCTTTTGATATGCAAGGAAATCTTCAGCAATACAACCATGCTTTTTCCGTGGAATTTGGTCTGGAGCCAGGAAAAGAAAAATCAATAAACTACAAGATGTTTATTTCAAAGAAGGATGAAATAGATAGGGTTGTAGTCGCCCTACAAACAAGAAGTTATTTTTCAGGAGAAGTTCACGGAAAGAGACTGTCAGGAGAAGTTTTCAGTATGTTTATTTCTGTTGCGATGATGAAAGACGGAAGTGGAGAGGATATTGGCGCAATGGCCGTTGGAAGGGATATAACAGATTTGAAAATCATTGAAGAAGAATTAAAAAACAGCGAGGAAAAACACAGAGATATTTTAGACAACGCAACGGATATAATTTTTGTTGTAGACTCAAAAGGATATTTCACGTATTCAAACCCGTCCTTTCATAAAAAACTAGGATATACACAACAGTCATTAGCAAACACAACAATTAAAGAGGTTTTAAAAGGCTTCCCAAAAAAAGAAAAGAATTGGATTGATAAGCTAGATGGTATTCAGAACGAATGTGTTTTCGTTGATTCAAAAGGTGAGGAGCTTTCATTAATAGGAGGTTCTTCAGCGCAGCACGATGAAAACGGCAAGCCTATAGGCATGAGAGGTATCTACCTAGACATCACTGAAATGAAACACCTTGAGCGTGATGCAAAAACCCAATCGGCAAAACTTGAGTCCATCTTCAACTCAACGCAAAGCTTAATCATGTTTACCCTAAACGATGAGGATGAAATCACATCATTTAATGATAATTTTAAAAGGCTGATGAAGGATTTGTTCAACGTAAAAGCAGATTTTAAGATGTCTTTTATTCCATTGTTAAAGCTTTTTCGTGATGAATCCTACAAAAACCAAGTTAAGTTGTTTAAAAAAGCCCTAAAAGGCAAGGCAAGTGATTTCGAACTTCCATTAAAATATGAAAACAAAGAAATTGGGTGGTATCATATTTTCCTCAACCCAATTTCTAACGAGATTAAACAAAACGAAATAAGCTGTATTGCGTATGATATATCAGAACGGAAGGCGATAGACGAAAGAATACGTTTAGCGTTAAAAGAGAAGGAAATTCTTCTAAAGGAAGTTCACCACAGAGTTAAAAACAACCTACAGGTAATAAGCAGTATAATGAGCCTTCAAAAATCATTTGTAGACGACCCAAAATTGACACATATTCTTGAGGAGAGCCAAAGTAGGATTGCGACCATGAGCGATATCCACGAATCACTCTATAGAAACACGGATGTTTCTTCAATTAGTTTTGCTGAATACCTAGAAAGATTGAGCACGAACTTGATTAATAGCTACTCAACACCAGATTGCGATGTTAAACTCAACACATCTTTAGAAGATGTGTTCCTTACACTAGACCAAGCAATCCCTAGCGGACTAATTGTAAACGAACTGGTTTCAAACGCTCTTAAATATGCGTTTATTGGGAAAAAGCAAGGGACGATTGTCCTTAGAGCGGTAAAGGTTTTGGATAAAATAGAAATAGAAGTGAGCGACAATGGCGCGGGGCTTCCAGAAAACTTCGAATTAAATAAAGGGGATTCTTTAGGGCTATACCTAATACAAGCGTTAGCTGAACAGCTAAATGCTGAGCTTGTTGTAAAAAGCGCAAAGCAAGGAGGGGTGGGTAGTTCATTTTTAATTAGATTTGAAGCACAAGTCTTAAAATAAGAGATAAATGGCAATCAATATTCTAGTTACAGAAGATGAAATTATAGTGAGGAAGGATATTGAGAGGTGTCTTACTCAGTTGGGGTGTAATATTATTGCCACAGCGGACAATGGTAAAGACGCTATTTCACTTGCGTTAAAACACAAACCAGACATATGTCTTATGGACATTAAGATTAAGGGTGATATGAGCGGAATAGAAGCGGCACAAGAGATAAAAAGCAACCTTGATGTACCTGTAATATTTTTAACAGCCTTTGCAGACGAAGACACCCTCTCTAAGGCAAAAATTGCTGAGCCACACGGATATATTCTCAAACCCTTCAAAGAGGCAGACATTCAAACCGCCTTAGAGATGGCGCTTCACAAACACTCAAAAGAAAAAGAACTAAAACAAGAGACCGCTTTTCTTAGAAGTTTAGCAGAGCATAATTCTGAAGCTGATTTTATTTTTGTGAAAAACAGAAGCCGCTTAATGCATGTTAAGAAAGATGATTTGTTATTTATTGAAGCGCTAAAGGACTACGTTGTAATTCACACCAGCAAAGAAAGCTATACAATTCACAGCACAATGAAGGAAATAGAGCGCAAGCTCAGCGACGGTGTGTTTATGCGAGTTCACAGATCGTATATCATAAATCTAAACGCAATAGAGAGTATAAAATATTCGAACATCACTATTGTGGGCATGGATAAAGAAATCCCGATTGGAGGATCATACAAGGACGCGTTGGCTAGTAAAATCAACCTTTTATAGAGAGCTCTTTCAAGATGCATTTCCGATTGGCTCACAGATTTGTTTTTTCTGTGCTAAGCTTATCCCCGATTTTTTATTTAGCCCAAACCCCACAAATATCACCCTCCCACCCCCCCGGTTTCTACACATCGAATATTTCACTTACCCTAGAAACAAATTCAGAGGACACGATATATTACAGCCTGGACGGAAGCGTTCCCACTAAAGAGTCTTTCTTATTCATGCCAGGTGATACAATAGTATTTCAGGATAAATCTCACGAACCTAACTATTACTCGGAGTTTGTGTCAACGCCATATATTTCTGTTTATGGCTACCCAATATGGGAATCAACAGAAGGGTTGCTTTCTAAAGGGAATATATTAAGGTTTTGTTCTTATAAAAATGGTGAGATAAGTAGTACAATCAAGAGTGGAACTTATTTTATTTTTTCGGAGGGATCTCAGAAATATGAACTACCAGTGATATCAATGATGGTTGATGAAGCCGATTTTTTCAGCCAAGACTCAGGGATATATATACCCGGCTTAAGCTTTGACGACGAGAATACAGAGTCGACAGGAAACTATTACAAACGTGGAGATGCATGGGAAAGAAATGTGCACATAGAGTACTATAACGAAGCGGGAGATCTAGGGTTTTCTCAAGATGCTGGAGTAAGAATACACGGGGGAGCAACCCGCACGGCCTCTCAGAAATCTTTAAAGTTTTATGCCAGAAGTGAATACGGATACAGCCAATTCCACTACAAACTCCTTCCAAACAATGAGAATAATGAATACAAGCGGTTTCTTCTCCAATCCTCTATGGGAGATTGGAGTAAAACAATAATAAAAGACCCTCTCGCGCATGAAATTTGTAGATCCCTGAACTTCGCAACGCAAGACTCTAGGCCGGTGATCGTTTTTCTTAATGGTGAATACTGGGGAGTCCAAATCATACGCGACCGCATAGATAAATACTATCTCGAGTATAAAGAAGGCGCAGCGCACCCAGACTCCGTCACCCTACTTAATTCATTTAGCAACCCAGAAGCGATAGAGGGAGATGCAGAGGGATTCATAGAGCTGTTAGAATTTATCAATGAGAACGACATTGCTTTTGAGGAGAACTATAATTATCTGCTATCGCAAATAGATATTGAGAACTATATAGACTATAATATCGCAGAAATTTTCTTATCTAATTATGATTGGCCAGGAAACAATGTTAAATATTGGCGGGAGTCAGATGGCAGCACTCAATGGAGGTGGATATTTTTTGACATCGATGGAGGGTTATACAACTACAGGTATGATATGCTTGAACATTGTACATTGAATGACACTGAAGTTGTTTGGCCCAATAGTCCGCTTTCTACTTTTATATTTAGAAATCTATTGCGTAACGATGGGTTTGTGTTTGAATTTATTTCGAGATATGTAGATATTCTCAATTCAAACTTCTCCCTAAACACAACAATTAACAAAGCATCATCCCTTGTAGATCTTTACTCCTCAAGTATTTCAGAACATTCTGACAGATGGAATTTTCCTGAGAATGAAAATGCATGGAGAAATGACATTAATGAACATCTGTTAGAATTTTTAGAGAAACGACACCGCTATGCAGTAGAAAATTTATCTAACTTTTTTGATCTTTCGGATTTCCCTTTCGATTGTTGCTCTGAAGCAACATTCAACACTCTTTTAGCTTATCCAAACCCTAGCTCGGGGGAATTTTCGCTATTGAATACATCAGAAGAATCAATGTTTGGAATTGTGACGATTTCCACAACATCTGGATCAATAGTTTATACTGAAGAAAGCGTGACGATTAGAGGTGGTGAAACGCTAGAATTAAACAATTTAGATTTACCTAAAGGCATCTATATAGTCACTTTCCAAGGATCTCTAAAAGGTCAGAGCTTAAAACTTATTGTCTTTTAAAAAAGAATAGCCCCGCCAACTAAAAGTTAACAGGGCTTTCTTTTTTTTTTGAGGTCCGAAGCGGATTCGAACCGCTGTAGCAGCTTTTGCAGAGCTGAGCCTAGCCGCTCGGCCATCGGACCATTACCCCACAAAAATAGACAACTGAGAGCATAAGGCTGCACCCATTACTATCTTCGTTGCATGAATTTCAATAGATTAATACCTAACGCCCTGACAATGGGTAATTTATTAGGGGGAGCATATGTATGCTGGGAAGCAGCTTCCGGGGCTGACATAACAGATGGGAGAATAGCGGCTGTTTGGTTGACTGCGATGTTTTTTGATGTTTTAGACGGATGGGCTGCGAGGAAACTTGGTGTGGAAGGCCCGATGGGTGTGCAGTTAGATTCTTTAGCGGATCTTGTGACGGGCGGGTTAGCCCCAGCCTTTGTTTCATATAGGTTGATTTGCGAAAGCGGGGCGTGTGATAGCCTAACACTGAACGTCCTTCCCGCACTACTTGTAGTAGCTGCAGCTTATAGACTAGCTAGATATAACGTAAGCGCATCGGAAGGAGAGGGCACAGGATTTTTTGAGGGGCTACCAGCTCCAGCAGCCGGATTGTTTTGGATGGGGATGACGTTGTGGTGGGGAGCGGCCTATACGGGAAGTGATTATCAAATAAGAGTGATGCTTGTAGTTGCGTCCGTAGGCATGGTTATGTTTCCTCTTTTAATGGTGATTAAAAGGCCTTTTTTCGGATTAAAAACATGGGGTAAAGACAAGACAATTGATGCGGTAAGAATAGGTCTCGGAGTGGGATTTATCGCAGTTGCTATTGGAACGTGGATTGCTTGGGGAAATGCATACGCAGCGGTGTCGTTGTGTGTACTTTTGTACTCAAGTTTAGCACTCATATTTGCCCCGAAAGATATTACCTCATGAAATTTGTAGCAGAGATTGACATTATGCCCCTTCCGACACTTTTAGACCCTCAAGGAAAAGCTGTTGGCGGTACCATGAAGAGCATGGATCTTCCTGAGATAGTAGGTGTGCGAATAGGAAAGCACGTGACCCTTGAAATAGATGCTGCTGATAAAGCTATTGCCGAAGCTAAGGTTGTTGAAGCTTGTGAAAAACTTCTTGTAAACCAAATAATGGAAGGCTTTACCTTCAGAATAAAAGAGTCGAAGTAAACGTCGCAATTTTCTTTATTAAAGCAACCCAGCGGACAAAAGGAGAGCGAATAGCTCAGTATGTGATGGAGCGCCCTGTAACGTGGCGACGATATCAAAAGGGCTAATACTATTTTCTTTAAAGATGTTTATCACATCTGGGTGTGACAAGTCGGGGCGAATCGTATAGGCTATATCTAAAGGGAAATTACTATCCCCCACATAGATAACATCTTCCTCAAGAGCATATGTGATTGCATCCGTGAAGTATGAATCTCCGATGTGCAATTTTCCCTCCCTTAGAGTGTATGCAATATTGAATGTGCTGGTTGAAAATCCAGCGTAAATTCTATCTCGATCCACAATATAAAGGATCTCACCCCTCCACCCATTTCCATTCCTAACGACCCCACCATCGATGTGGCAGATTACCTCATTCCATCTAAGAGACGTTGATGGGTAGAGATACGTAGCGGTTTGGGCTAAAGTGCTAATAGAAACAATCGCAAGAACACAAGTGAGGATTAAACGCATTCTAAAGTTTCTTCGTAAACTTTGCAAGCTGCTTGAAGCGCTTGGTTTATGTCAGCGATTAGATCCTCTGGGTGTTCGAGCCCGATTGAGATGCGAACAAGACCTTCTGTTATTCCGTGTTTTAATTTCTCTTCAACAGAAACTCCTGCGTGGGTCATGCTAGCGGGGTGCTCAGCCAAAGACTCGGTTGACCCAAGGCTGACAGCGAGTTGTATATGGTTGAGGGCGTCTAGGAAAGCAAATGCAGCTGGACGCCCGCCAGGAAGTTCCATAGCGAACATAGCTCCTCCATTGGCCTGCTGCTCTTTCGCAATTTCAGCCGACCGAACATCACCAGACCCTTCTAAATCTTCTGCCCAAGCAGAGTAGATTTTAGTTATTCCAGAAACAGGTGTACCTGGAGCCTCTTGGATATGGTCGAGTATAAGCCGGGCAGAACGGATTTGTCGGGCAACCCTAACCTGAAGGGTTTCCATAGACCTTGAGAGCATCCAACTGGTGTACGGATCAGCCATTCCTCCAAAGAACGTTCTGTACTCAAACACCTTTGCCATTGCTGTTGCTTCTCCGCTAACGGCTCCAGCTATAAGGTCGCTATGTCCTCCGATGTATTTCGTTGCAGAGTAAACGTTTAAATCAGCACCCAGCTCTAAAGGCCTTTGTATAATAGGCCCTAAGAAAGTGTTGTCAACAGCTACAATGATGCGATGATCCTCCGAAGAGTTGTTTTTTGCCCAATCCGCAGCTGCTTTAATGCTGTGAATTTGCAGTGTTGGGTTTGCGGGGGTTTCCAAGTAAATCATTCCAGGGAGGCCATCCGCCTCAGTCACAGACGCTAAATCATCGAGACTTTCCATGCTTTTAACACTTACACCCATAGAAGGAAGGATGTCATCAATAATATGTTGGGTTCCGCCATATAAGGGGCCTACATACCAAAGAGGCTTGTCAGGACCTGTTAAAGCAAATAGCATGGTGCTAATTGCCGCCATTCCGCTTGCAAAAAAAGCAGCAGCGTCAGATTCGTCCCATGCAGCCAATCGGGTTTCAGCTACGCTTAAAGTGGGGTTTCCTAAACGACTGTAGATAAACCCCCCTTCTGGCGGTGTTTCCGCCCCATCAACTCCATAAACCGTTTCCATGTGAGCCGCTCCAACAGCCGCGCTAGGAAAAACAAAGGTAGAAGCTGGGTGCATAGGAGGTTTAACAGCTCCGTGGTTATCAGCAGGGTTATATCCAGCAAACAGTGCTTTTGTTTCTAAATGTGTGTTCATGTGGGTAAAACTACTCTGTTGTTTTGTTATTGGTTAGATGTTTAGAACAAATGTATTGTAATATCTAAAATTACATTAATTTGTGCATATTTGTGCTAATAATAGCATGTTAAACAGAACAAATGAATCTAATAGACGCGTTAGACCGCACAATTGTCGAACATTTAGAGTTTGACGGACGCTGTAGTATGCAAGATTTAAGCGATTTGACGGGGTTAAGCCGCAGCGCCGTTTTTGCCAGGGTGAAACGCTTAGAAAATGACGGAGTAATCCAGAGATATACCGTTAAGCTTGACAGGAAGAAGATGGGGTTAGAGCTCAAAGCGTTTTGCTGCGTAAATCTGAAACTACATGAACGCGCAGCTCTTGAGGAATTTGAGCACGATATAGGCAACTTTAAAGAAGTGAGATCGTGTTATCACCTCACGGGAATATCAGACTATATGCTCGAGATAAATGTCCCAGATATGGACCACTATCATAGATTTATCACAAGAAAACTAGCGGCATTAGATAACATTGCTCAAGTAAAAAGCATGTTCGTAATGAATGAGATAATAGAAAAATAATCTAGTACTGGTCTTGAATTGCTGCGATTCCAGGAAGCGTTTTCCCCTCCAAGTATTCTAACATAGCTCCTCCGCCTGTACTGACATAGCTTACATCATCGGCAAGTCCACAAACGTTAATTGCGGCAACAGAATCACCACCACCGACAAGCGTATATGCGCCCTTTTTTGTAGCGTCTTTTAAAGCATTTGCTACGGTGAATGTGCCTTTAGAACAGGCCTCAAACTCGAAGACGCCCATGGGACCATTCCAAAGAATAGTTTTGCTTTCTTTTACAGCCGCGACAAATTTTTCACAAGATTTAGGGCCTATATCGAGCCCCATCCAACCCTCTTTAATTTCATTGGAGTTTAAAACCATAAAATTTGCATCAGCAGAGAATTGATCTGCACAAACAGAGTCCTCTGGAAGCAGAATTTCTGTGGAACTATTTGCGGCCCTTTCTAAAACAACCTTCGCTCTTTCTACCATTTCTTTTTCCACTAAACTAGCACCCACCTTACCGCCCTTAGCAAGTATAAAAGTGTACGCCATTCCCCCACCGATCAACAGCTTATCCACCTTCTCTACCATATTTTCTAAAACAGTGAGTTTACTACTGACTTTAGCACCCCCTATTATAGCAAGTAGGGGCCTTGCGGGCTTAGACATAACCCGACTCAAAGCGGAAATTTCACCTTCTAAAAGTTTACCGAAAGCTTTGTCTTCAGGGAAAAAACGAGCGATGACAGCTGTAGAGGCGTGATTTCTATGGGCCGTACCAAACGCGTCGTTAATATATAGATCACCATTTTCAGCCAATTGGCCTGCGAAAAACTCATTCCCACTTTTTTCCTCCTCATGAAACCTTAAATTCTCAAGAAGAGCTATTTCTCCTGGCTTGAGGTTTTGTGATATACCTAGAGCGCGATCACCCACACAATCACTTGCAAACTGTACAGGATTTTCTAGTAAACCTTCTAAATGAGAGATGATATGCCTTAAGCTAAACTCCTCTGAAACACCTTTAGGTCTTCCAAGGTGGCTCATTAAAACCACAGAAGCGCCACCACTTAAAAGGGCTTTGATTGTGGGAAGCGCACGACGAATTCTTGTGTCGTCTTGAACACTATACGATTTATTTAGCGGAACATTGAAATCTACCCGCACGAGCGCTCTGCGCCCCTTGATATTTAGATCGGAGATCGTCATTTAGAAAAGTGTAGACATCCCAACTCTTGACTCTACGTATGCCGGAAGGTCAGAAATTGTAACCCGTTCTTGAGTCATCCCGTCGCGTTCACGAACGGTGACCGCATCGTCATTTAAAGAATCGTGGTCTATGGTAATACAGAGAGGGGTTCCTATAGCGTCTTGCCTGCGGTATCGTCGTCCGATTCCATCCTTTTCATCGTATTGACAATTGTGATTGAGGCGTAGTTTAGAAAGAACCTCTCGGGCTTTTTCAGGCAGACCATCTTTTTTCACAAGAGGAAGAATAGCGACTTTAACTGGAGCAAGTGCGTAAGGAATACTCAATACCGTTCGAGCGCTGCCTTCTCCCAAATCTTCTTCCTTGTAAGAGTTGCAGAGAACAGCAAGGAACATTCGATCAAGCCCAATAGACGTTTCTACTACGTAAGGAACGAAACTCTCTTTTGTTTCTGGGTCAAAGAACCTGAGTTTTTTTCCAGAAAACTCTTCGTGACTTTTAAGATCGAAATCAGTTCGAGAGTGTATTCCCTCTAACTCCTTAAAACCCATTGGGAAATTAAACTCGATATCACAAGCAGCGTCTGCATAGTGAGCGAGCTTTATGTGATCGTGGAATTTGTAGTTTACATCTCCCAAACCTAGCGCAGAGTGCCATTTTTTACGCTCCTCTTTCCAGTGCTCATACCATTTTTCTTGAGTTCCTGGCTTAACGAAAAATTGCATCTCCATTTGCTCAAATTCACGCATACGGAAAATGAATTGGCGGGCGATAATTTCGTTGCGGAATGCTTTTCCTATTTGGGCTATACCAAAAGGAAGTTTCATGCGACTACTCTTCTGAACGTTTAAGAAGTTTACGAAAATCCCCTGAGCTGTTTCAGGACGAAGGTAGATGACCCCGGAATCGCCACTAACAGCACCTAGTTCAGTACTGAACATAAGGTTAAACTGGCGCACGTCTGTCCAGTTTTTAGACCCGCTAACAGGGCAAACAATCCCCAAATCTTCAATCAATCTCTTTACCCCCGCTAGATCTTCGGCATTCATAGCGTCCTTGAACTTTCCGTTTATTTCATCAATGGTTGCTTGGCGGCGCAGCACGTTAACGTTCGTTGATCGGAACTCAACCTCGTTGAAATCATCCCCGAAACGCTTTACTCCTTTTGAAACGTCTTTGTCAATCTTTTTTTCGATTTTAGCGAGATAATCTTCGATTAAGACATCTGCACGATAGCGCTTATTACTGTCCTTATTGTCAATAAGAGGATCGTTGAAAGCATCAACGTGACCGGAAGCTTTCCACGTTTTCGGATGCATAAAAATCGAGGCGTCAATACCTACGATATTGTCATTCATACGAACCATCGACGACCACCAATAATCTTTAATATTGTTTTTCAACTCACTTCCAAGTTGACCATAGTCGTAAGCTGCACTTAAGCCGTCATAAATCTCACTACTTGGAAATACAAATCCATACTCTTTCGCGTGGCTTATCACTTTTTTCAGTCCGTCTTCTTGGCTCATTGCGATTTTGTGTTTTGCAATATTGAATGTTTACAGATGCCAAAGTTACCTATAACATGGCGTTGAAGTATATGATATCTTAGTGTTGTAATGAATTTTATGATTAACCGACTTCAGATTTTATGTATAATCACATTTATAGTGGTAAATACATTTGAATGCCGTGTATATGCTCAACTTAATTGTCTAACAGTACCAGATAATTTATCGATTGATTGCGGCGACGTAGACTGGGGATTTATCTACACAAACACCACCGGCGTGTTCGTTCACCCTTGTGATGACTTAAGCTTAGATCTCAACGCTCAAATTGAGATGCAAGTCCATGTAGATTCTTTAAACTGTGGTGATTTGAGTAATCCGAATGTGGTGATTCAAATTACCAGAACCTTTTCGACTTCTTCTGGGGATCTTGTGGATTATGGTTGCGGGTCGGGCATTTTGTGTGAGACCCAGACGATAGATGTTGTGGATTTTGAACCGCCTGAGTTTACAGTATTCCCCGCAGACACATCAGTTAGCTGTGAAAATTGGGATTTGTTAGATTATTTAATTAGCGGGGTGTTTCAGGTTGATTTTTCTGACAATTGCTCAGATGTAAACCAAACAATTAACCTCGACACTGTCTCCGGACTTTGCGCAGCAGAAATAGAATTTAGATGGGAGTTTTCCATTATAGACGGATGCAACAACACACGAATCGACACACATGTCGTGAATGTGGTGGACACCACTGGACCTGTTATAACATTTTCCGTTCCTCAATTGTTATCACCCACGTTTGAATGTAAAGATCTTGTGACTTGGCCTCAACTAGCAGCCGATGACATTTGCTCTCAAGTAGAAGAGGTATGGTGGTCCGGTGACATAGAAGAAGAAAACCTATCACCATGCCCCAACGATTGGATTCTCTCCCGCTGGGCCTATGCCTCTGACGCGTGCGACAACAAGGACTCAACCAAATACTTCATAGAGGTAAAAGATGAAACCTCCCCAATCTTTACTTTCATCCCCTCAGACACGCTATTTTCCTGCAACGCCTCACCCGAATTGAGTGTGCCTACAGCTATTGACGCTTGTTTAGGTCTTGTAGAATGTGAGATAGTATATGACACTACTTTTAGCAATTGTCCACAGACTTTTACCATCACCAGAACCTTTATAGCACCGGACAATTGTTCGAATGACGCAACTGCGTATCAAACTATTGAAGTAAGTGATACGGAAGCGCCAACTCTCACAATTCCATCAGACATTGTGGCGGAATGTGGGGTCGAGGTTCAGTTGGAAAATGCATTTGCGACAGACCACTGTGACGCATCACCTTTTGTAGAGATAGAAACAGACACAGTAAATATTCAATCCGCTGGAACGTTTACACTAATAAGAACCTTCACCGCATCTGATGCATGTGGGAACTTCGCTACTGGAGACCAAACAATATATATTCAAGACACCTCCACTCCATTTTTCACCGAATTTCCATCAGATACAATTGTCCCATGCGGTGAAAGTTTCCCTGAAGACATGCCTTTCTTTCAAGACGGATGCGACCCTTCTCCAATTCTATTAAGTTTAACGACAGATGAAAATTATCAGGACTGCGCAAATGAGTCTGTAGTGTCAAGGACTTTCGAAATCATGGACGATGCGGGAAATTCTTTTTCCCAAACCCAAACCATAACTTTCATCGACGATACCCCTCCGTTTTTCACTTTCGTTCCTTCAGACATCACCGTGGGGTGCACAAATGAAATCGAGATATCAGATCCGGAATACGATGATCTATGCTCTGCAAATGGTCTCACCCTTACCACAGTTTTTGACGAGCAGTACCTAGGTTGCGACGAGAGGTATGATCAGACCAGGATTTACACCATTACAGACGCTTGTGGGCTGACCGCCTCAGAGAGCGTAACCATTTTTATTAGGGACACCACAGCACCGCAACTTGAAACAGAGTTAGACTCCCTTTCATTTTACTGCTCCTACAATGTTCCTAGCTGTGAACAAATGTTTTCGGACCTTGTCTTTGTTGACGAGTGTGGTTCGGAGGAATTGTCCTATTCATGTTCGGATATTTTGATCGAAGGCAACTGCGAGGAGCAAGCTTGCCTTTGGGAAAGAACTTATTTTTGGGAAGATGGATGTGGAAATCATTCTCAAGCAAGCCACGTAATTAGAGTGGAAGAGACAGCTTTTTTCCCAACAATGCCTACTGGAATGACTCCAAATGGAGATGGCGCCAATGATGCATACGTCATTTTAGACATAGGTCCATTAATAGCGGTAGGCGAGGTAGCTCCTTGTGATTGGATAGACAACACATTATTTAGAGTTGTTAATCGCTGGGGCCAAATCGTTTTCGAGGAAACGAACTACAGAAATGACTGGGAGGGAACCTATACCGATGGGTCACCTTTGCCTAGCGGAACATATTTTATTGTTTTTGAAGCCAATGGCGAGGCATTCACAACGTATGTAGATCTTAGAAGATGAGAAGTAAGAGCTATATATTTATATTTAGCCTTCTATTTGTGGTAGGTGTCTATGAATCACATTACGCACAACAAGACTACTTAGCTTCACAATATAATTTCAATTCATTAATGCTGAATCCAGCCTATGCTGGCGCGCACTCTTACACACAATTCAGCTCGATGCATCGAAGCCAGTGGAAAGTTGACGGAGCTCCAACATCTCAGGTTTTTTGTCTCGATGGCTCATTGAAAAACGCGCCAATTGGTTTAGGTTTTGTAATTACATCAGATAGAATAGCGGTGGTTAGCGAGAAAACATTTTCCGGAGATTTAAGTTATAAACTTCGTACTCGCTTGGGGAATGTTTCCTTCGGGATTAGGGCGGGATATGTAGGGTATTCTGCAAAACTTAGCGATTTAATTTATTGGGACGAAAATGACCCGGTTTATAACAACGGCAATATCCAGGAGGGGTTTCTTACCCTTGGATTTGGCACATTTATGTCCGCCACAAGCGGAAAATGGTATGCCGGATTCTCATCACCGAGTTATTATGCTAAAGATGATATTCTAAGGTCTTCATCGGATGAGAGGTTCTATAACAGACATTACTATCTCTATGGCGGCGGAGTTAAATCGACACCAATGGGGGTGGATTTAAAACCCAGCTTTCTTATTAGATACATGGATAATGCTCCAATATTATTTGACCTAAACCTACATGCTTTATTTATGGAGAACGGGCCCAGTGGATCTCAGATATGGGTGGGAGCTGGATATAGATCGAGTTCTACATATATAGCGTCGCTAGAGGCGATCCTGCCCTATAACCTCAGGTTGGGATATTCGTATGATTTTGCAGCAAAAGGTTTAAACACATACTTAGGGGCCACACATGAAATACAAATTGGTTTCAATTTCGGTGGACGTACTTCGGTCATTCAAAATCCTCGATATTTTTGATGTTTGCCAGGAAAACATATATGGCAAGCGTGGCGATTTCCTGTGCATTTATAACAACCTCTCTTCTTTCGGGATGCTCCACTCATTTCTTTTTAGAAGCCCAAACCCTTGAAAATCAAGGCGCTTTTGTTGAAGCAGCAGCTCAATATGAGCGTGCGATAAAAGGAGATAAAAAAAACGAAGCTTACGAGGCCCTAGTTCCAATCTATCTCAAACTGAACGCGCACAAAAGAGCCTTATACTGCATTGATTTTATTGAGAACACTTCAGGATTAACAGAAAAACTGTTATTTGATAAAGCGGAGACCTTGATGTCTTTAGGGAGGTACGATGAGGCAAAAGAAATGTATAACAAATGCAGCAATTCCCAGAAAGTAGAGATAAGGCTGACCACACTATCGTCAATAGAAGAAAGGCAGGCCGACAGCGTTTATTTTAAAGTAAGACCCATTAAAATAACTAGCAAAGACTCAAAAAGCGCATCTGTTGCAAGCGCGTCCTTGCCACATAGAGTAGGGGGTGAGCTGTACTTTGTGGCAGAAAGCCCTCTAAGCTACTCCCAGAGACGTGGAGCGGAGACATTTATAGATGATTACACAGGAAATAGGCTAATGGACCTGTGGAAGGGCGTTATCATTGACACCTTAGCCACAGAAAACCACCTCGAACTTTTTTCAGAACCCTTAACTGAGTTAAATACTGAATTCCACGATGGTGTAGTTGCTCATATTTCAGGTGAATCGAGCGGCATTTTAGGCAAAACCTACGTTCCTCCCCAACTTTCAACATTTGAAAAATTAACACGTCCGGTTGGTGAAAAAGTGTTGTATCCTATTCAGCTGTTTGAGGCGGAATTAATAACGAGTTCTATAGGCACAAAAATCTGGGATACAGGCGCAAGAATTCGTTTTTGTGATGAGAAATATATGTTTGCCCATCCTGCTCTTTCTCCCGACGGAAAAACCTTATACTTCACATCAGATATGCCAGGTGGATATGGTGGTATGGATTTGTGGAGCTCAGAAAAAATATTAGGAGAGTGGAGTAATCCTAAGAATTTAGGACCAATAATTAACACAGCCCTAGATGATGCATTTGCAACACTACGTCACCCCGACACCTTATTATTTAGCTCGAATGGTCACAAGGGTTTAGGAGGCCTGGATATTGTTTATGCCACCCGAACCGACAGTTCAAAAGATTGGCTGTATGTTGAGGATGATCTTCCATATCCAATAAATTCTTCAGGAGATGATTTCGGGGTTCAGCTTTTCCCAAAAGGGTTTCAAGGGGTTTACACATCTGACAGAAATGGTATAGATGCTCTTTATCAGTTTTCAGATTACGATCCAGAGATAACTCTATTCGTAGAAATAGTAAATGAGCATGATGGTACTCCTTGGCCGGGAATAGATGCTGCACTTGAGACGACAGGAGCTTCAGAGTTAACAGAATTTACATCCGACGGTTCGGGCAAGTGGTCGTCTAGGGTTCTACGCGATCAGACATACATGATTCAATGCCCTGGTGCGTTGAGGTATTCAGCAACTCCCTTTACCACCCCTGAAGACCAAGCCCAAAAGTCTCTTACCATAACAGTACCCATCCCTATTGTTATCTCAGTTGGATGCATAGACCCATTTGCGCTGAACTATAATTCTAAAGCTATAGTTGATGATGGGCTTTGTGAATACACAAGGGTTATTGCTCCTCTTAACGCTATCGTTGACAACGATAAAGAGAGATTAAAGGATAAAGACTTAATAATGGAAACAAAAATTATTGAGGGTGATATCGTAAATCTTAAACTACACTGGAATTTTGACAGGGCTGAATTGAAATATTACGACAGGCCTATCATTGAGACCTTTGCAAGGCACCTAATCGAAAACTCAAAAGCACATGTTCTTGTGATTTCTCATTGTGATTCGAGAGGTAAAGACACATATAACGACTCTCTTAGTCAAGCAAGGGCGGAAGCGGTTCGAGAAGCTTTTGTCAAGTTTGGCGTAAGCAGTGAAAGAATAACAACATATGGAGCTAGTGAGCAGTTTTTACTTGAGCAGTGTAAGGATGAGAAGGACTGTAAAGAGTCAGTACATCAAGCAAATAGAAGGACGACAGCAAATATTTTAAGACCTAATGAAAGGGCTTATGTGCATAGAGTGAAAGCTGGAGAGACTCTTTTTGGAGTTGCGAAAAAGTACGGGGTAAAAATGGAAGAGATTAAAACTTGGAATGGCCTTAAATCCGAGAAAATGAGAGAGGGGCAGGATATATTAATTTATTTGCCTTAATTCGCTAACTTAGCTTGATGTCGAAGAAGCCTGTAATTGGAGTTTTAGGTAGTGGAAGTTGGGCTACGGCACTGGTAAAAATGCTGTGCGAAAATGTGGAAGAACTCAACTGGTGGGTTAGGTCTCAAGACACCATAGATCACATAGTGCTCCATGGAAATAACCCTAAATATATCCAGAGCATTCAGTTCCAAGTAGAGAAACTCAAGCTATCGACAGACATGAAAGTCGTGATAGAATCAAGCGATATACTCATTGTAGCGATTCCTTCGATGTTTTTAGACGAGGCATTTAACGACGTGTTTGGTGAAGACTCAGCTTTTACGCCCTTCTCAAATAAACTGGTGTTTTCTGCCATAAAAGGCATGGTTTCTAAATACAATTCTATTCCCGCTAGATATCTTCACAAGAGATTTGATATCCCTTATGAAAAAATCGGTATAATATGTGGGCCGTGCCATGCAGAAGAGGTTGCTCGTGAAAGGCTTTCCTACCTAACAGTGGCTTGTCCAGACACAATTCAAGCAGAAATTTTCGCTCCATTTTTGAGAACCAAGTATATCACAGTTAGCACATCGGATGATGTTTTCGGAGCTGAGTTAGCGGCAGTTTTGAAGAACGTATATGCTGTTGGATCTGGGCTAGCCCATGGGTTGGGATATGGAGACAACTTCATTTCAGTCCTGATTTGTAATGCTGCTATTGAGATGAAGAGATTTATTGATGTGGTTCACGATATTGACAGGAGCATTAAGACCAGCCCGTATCTAGGAGATCTCCTAGTAACGGCCTACAGCGTGAATAGTCGCAACAGGGCACTTGGCACGATGGTTGGAAGCGGTTATACAGTAATGGCAGCAGTGATAGAACTTAAAATGGTCGCCGAAGGAATGACAGGAGCAAAAGGTATATTTGAGATGAACAAAGAGTTTAAGGTTGAGATACCTATCGCAGATGCGGTGTATAGAATCCTTCACGAGCGTATGTCTCCTGTTTTGGAAATGAGACTTTTATCAGACCAGTTAAAGTGAAACAAGGTGTCGTACATATCTTAGTTTTTCTAGTATTCCTGTTTTCAGGTGCGTCATTATTTTCACAACAACACTCCTCAGATTTAGCCTTCATACTAAACCAAGGGCAATGGGACTCTTTTGTTTCATACCGAGCTGACTTAGATGGTGGGGTTTTCTGGATGGAAGAAAATGGATGGACGGCATGGGTTGCTGGAGAAGGTTACGATGATTTGTGGGACCATAAAAGTGGCAATCACGGAAGTGAAACACTGTTATCTCACGCCTGGAGAGTTCGCTTTAAAGAAGGAAATCCAGAGTCAGAAAAATCAAGCCGTCATGAGCTTGGGCACAAAGTAAATTATTACAGAGGTAGCGACGAAACGAAATGGGTAAGTGGGCTTGATGCGGTGGGACAGGTGAGATATAAAGAGGTTTGGCCTGGAATAGAATTAATCATGGATGGAAGAGCGAGAGGAACGAAAAAACTGAAGTACGACTGGATAGTAGAGCCGGGAGCAGACCCCTCAAACATCGTCTTGATACATGAAGGAACAGAGCTCAGCTTGAGACCAGACGGATCACTGTTACATCTCATGGGCGAGACGGGAGACATCATCGAAGGTGTTCCATTTGCATACCAATTAATCGACGGCTCGCGTATTTCACAAGTTGAGTGCCACTACAAATTGACAAAGAGGTTAGATGGAATGACAGAGGTGAGTTTTGAAATAGGGGACTACAATCCAGATCTTAGATTAACAATAGACCCAGATCTTGTATTTGCAACTTATATAGGAGCAACCCAAGCAAATTGGGGGTTTACGGCTGCTTTTGATGATGACGGCAGGGCGATTGCTGGTGCCGCATTGTGGGACGGGGGAATGGGAACATACCCCACTACGGCGGGTGCCGTTTCTACCACTTTCGCTGCTGGAGACGGGCCTTTCGATATAGGAATTACAGTATTTTCTGCAGATGGAACAGCCTTGGTGTATAGCACCATTGTGGGTGGTAACGGCATGGATATTTGCTCCTCCCTTGTTGCTGATTCTGCAGGAGATTTTTATGCTTTTGGTATGACAGGCTCTTCCAATTTCCCAGTTTCAGGAGGATCTTTTGACGAGTCGTTTAACGGCGGATCATCCGTCAATTTACAAGCTTGTTGTAATTTCCCAGGGGATTTTTCAAACGGTTCAGACCTCTTCATCTTAAAATTCTCCTCAGGAACAGGAGGGTTGTTGAGCGGAACCTATGTAGGTGGATCCGGCAACGATGGAATTAACTCCGGCTCGATGTTGAATTACAACTATGGCGACGTTTTTAGAGGGGAGATCAATGTTGACGAGCTCGACAGGCCTTGGGTCGCTTCAGTGACTTCAAGTGTTGATTTCCCTATGATAGCGGGACCCTATCCGAGTTATAATGGTGGAACTACAGATGGTGTTTTATTCAGGATGAGTCCTGATTTAAGCACTTTAGAGTGGTCATCCTATGTTGGAGGATCTCAGGCAGACGCAGCATACGGAGTCCAGTTCACTTCCGCTTTTGAGCCTGTCGTTTGTGGTGGCACTCGCAGCACAGATTACCCTGCTCTGGGCTCTTCGCATCAGTTTGTTTTCGGAGGAGTAGCAGACGCTTTTGTAACCCGTTTTCCCAATGGAGGAGGGACACCACTTGCAAGCACTTATTACGGAAGCTCTTCCTATGATCAGTCGTATTTCGTTCAGGTTGATGAGGATGACAACATTTATTTGTTAGGCCAAACAATTGGGGACCTACCTCTCTCAGGCACAGTGTACGACGCCAGCCCTAATGCCGGTCAATTTATTGCCTGCTTCGATGTTCAACTCCAAAATCTTCTTTGGAATACCCGAGTTGGAAACCCCAACAATGCCGGTAGCATAGATATCAGCCCTACGGCTTTCCTTGTCAGCGACTGTGGACAGATATACCTATGTGGTTGGGGCGGAGGTACAAATAGTAGTTCACAGGCGGGGAACAATAGCGGCACCCAAGGCATGCCAATTACAGGCGGCCCTTATCAATTTACATCTGACGACAGCGATTTTTGGCTTGGGATGCTTAATCCTGGAGCTGAGCAATTAATCTATGGCTCGTTCTTCGGAGGGGGACAATCGGCGGAGCATGTAGATGGAGGTACCTCAAGGTTTGATAAAAACGGTACTGTTTATCAAGCTGTGTGTGCTGGTTGTGGCGGGAATAGCGATTTTCCAACTACGCCGGGGGCTTGGAGCTCTACGAACGATAGTTTCAACTGTAATATCGGAGTTTTTAAGTTTGAACTCGGAACAATCTATGTTGACATCGACCTTGACGCACCAGACATCATTTGCCCAGAAGAACCGATACAATTCGTGAATAATTCCGAAGGGGGAGGTGTGTATTTGTGGCAATTTGGAGATGGAGAGATTAGCGATGAATTCGAACCGTTTCATACATATAGTTCAGCTGGAGATTGGGAGGTTACCCTTACTGTTTCAGATCCGCTCGGATGTTTAGATGAACAATCTTCAACGCTTGATTTAACCATTGGTGAACCAATTGACCTTACCATTGATCTAGTCGAACCCATTTGCTTAGGCGAAGAAGTTCAGCTTAACGCTTGGGGGTCAGATGGTTTGTTTTGGTTTAATGACCCAACACTAAGTGCAACAGATGTTGCTAACCCTATTGCCACACCTACAGAGACCACTACATATACCGTTTACGATGAAAATGAGTGTGGTTCAGGCCAAACCCAAGTAACGGTTCAAGTGAGTTCCGTTGAGGCAGAAGCAACCCCCATAGCTGCAACAATCTGCTTGGGTGAAAATATCCAGCTTTCTGCTGAGGGTGGAACGGGCTATTCTTGGTTTCCCCCTGCAGGATTAGATGATCCTTCATCTTCTACAGTGAGTGCCGCCCCGAATGTCAACACCCAATATACTGTTACTGTTACGGATGATTTCGGCTGCTCAGACACCCAACAAATCCAGATTACTGTCGTTCCAGAACCACCAGGAGGTCAAGTATATGATCCGATTGAAATATGTACAGGACACGGAACATCTTTGCCTGGAGCACCTGGCGATGCTTGGTTTTGGGAACCCTCTACGAATTTGAATATGGCGAATATCCAAACACCATATGCAACGCCAACGCAAGACATTACATACACAGTTTCTATACAAAATATATGTGGTATAGGAACTGATGAAGTCTCTGTGCATGTTATCGTTCCGACTGCTCAAGCTTCAGAAGATGGCGGCATCTGTAGAGGAGATGAGTTTCATGTGACGGCGACAGGAAATGATCAAGAGAGCTCCACATATGTTTGGTCTCCAGCATCACTTGTTTCTCAATCAACGAGTAACGACACATATGTTTTCCCGGTGTTTACAACAACCTTCACGGTTTATGTTACAGACTCCAATGGTTGTACTGCCAGTGATGAGCTTACAGTATATGTGGGGCAACCCCCGATCGTTAATGCTGGACCTGACCGAGATGTTGAATGGCTTGATGAAGTAAGGCTGCTCGGATCGACAAGTGGCGATACTTATTGGTGGACCCCAGAGGAAAATTTAAGTTGCTCGTATTGCACCCTCCCAGAAGTCCTGTCTGCCGAGCCGGGATGGTATGTTTTCCATGCGTTAGATGAAAATGGATGTGAGGGAATGGACTCCACATACCTCGATGTTTTTTATCCCATTTACGTCCCGACATCTTTCACCCCAAATAACGACGGGATAAACGATGTTTTTTATGTCGCAGGACTCAGACTACAAGGATATAGACTTATTATTTATAACAGATGGGGTGAAGAGGTGTTTTACTCGGAAGACGCGGAACAAGTATGGACTGGCGAATCCGCAAACGGAACCCACTATTGCCCCGACGCTGTTTACTTGTATTCATTAAGATACGAGGACCAAGACGGCGCACATCTAATTCACGGACACGTATCACTCTTGAGATAGATGGAATCTCGAAATCCATAACTATATTGCAGCATGGACTATAAATTTACCCGCAACCTGTTACCAGGAATGTTCCTCGATTACGACTGTGTAATCATCCCGGGACTAGGTGGATTCGTATGTAACGGAAGATCTGCTTGGTATGATGAAGAAAATGAAGAGATGGTCCCTCCTTCAAGGGATGTGATATTTAATCCAAACCTCATACACAATGACGGCCTCCTCGCTCAAGAGATCATGCGGGCAAGAGACCTTTCATATTCAGAGGCGATGAAGCACGTTGAGGAGGAAGCTTCGTTTATGGTTAGACAACTAACGGAAGGAAAACCTGTAGAGATTGCTCGTGTGGGCAGACTGTACTCAGGTGATGACGGTGTAACCAGATTTTTACCAGATTCCGAATTGGTTAGAGTTTTAAGTTCTTTCGGTCATGCTAGGATTCCTTTATCTAAGCTTGTTGAAAAGAAAGAAAAGAAGGTAGTTCCGATTCACTCACCCTTAGTGGTTAAAATAGCTAGAGCTGCGGCTGTGATTGCCTTGCCGATTGTTTTAGGTGGCGCATGGATACTTTCAGACTCCTCAAACTCAAGCACTCTCCTGAGTGTTTTACCAACCTTTGACACAGAGGCGATCGTTTCAACTTTTATGCCATCAGAAGGTTCTGCGCTATTTAACACCTCCAACGAAGAGATTACTGAGACAATAGAAATAGAGTACGCTACAGAGGAAGTTGATTTGCTTTTTTCTGAAAACAAAGAAGAGGAGGAGGAGACGCTTGCGATTCAGATGAACTTCTTGATCATAGGAGGCGCTTTTTCTATTGAAGAAAACGCCTTGAATCTTGCTGAAACCCTAAAACTAGAAGGCTTCAACCCAACACATCATTACCAAAATCACAACAAACTAAATCTCGTTGCACTGGGAGAGTTTGAGACCGAGTCCTCAGCAAGGGAAGCTCTAAAAGAAGCAAGAAAAAAAGGAAGAACAGCCAGTTGGTTAAAGCGCCTATAAACCTTCTTTTTCAAAGAGCTCATTTAATTCCTTATATCTTTCATCTGGGCAAGGCTTAAGCCCCTGTTCAAGTAGAAGAAAAATCTCCCTCCCTCTAGCCTCTTGTGGAAATTGTTTCACCCCACTAAAAAGCTCCGGACTTTCACCCCCATCCCTCTTCACCCACCGAATGACTTTTGCTGAGGATTTGCTAAACTGAAACACCCATCTATCCACATCAGACGCTTTCTCGAGATATGTAATTCTTTCTGTTGAAGACTCCCAAAACAGATTGCTAAATTCATCTAGTAAAAAATCAACTTTGTCAGGGTCTTCACTTTTTACTCTTTGCCATTCAGGGGCGTCAAAACCTTGAGAGGACAGGAATTTAACAAACTCATTTTCCACAGCCTGAAGCTCCTTGTCAGATAGCCTTCTAAATTTCACAAGCCTATTTTTCTATACCCTCAAGCATAAAGAGGAAAGCATACTCCATGGCTGTTTCCTTAAACCTAGCGAAACGCCCCGAGGCACCACCGTGACCGGTTTCCATATTGCAATGCATAACAATAATGTTATCCCCTTGCTTGTAATCCCGAAGTTTTGCAATCCATTTAGCGGGCTCCCAATACTGCACTTGACTGTCCCAATAACCTGTAGTAATTAAAGTGTTTGGATAATTCATTTCTCCAACATTATCATATGGACTGTAGCTCATGATATAGTCGAAATAATCTCTCTGCTTTGGGTTTCCCCACTCATCAAACTCCCCCGTTGTAAGCGGAATAGTCTCATCGAGCATTGTGTTTATAACATCTACGAAAGGCACAGCAGCAACGATTCCATTGAAGAGCTCTGGCTCGAGGTTCATTACCGCACCCATAAGTAAACCGCCAGCACTACCTCCCATAGCGTACATGTGCTCAGATGAGGTGTAGTTGTTTTCTACAAGGTGTTTTCCACAATCGATAAAGTCGTTAAAAGTATTCATTTTTTTGAACAACTTTCCATCCTCATACCAGTGTCGACCCATTTCAGACCCACCTCTAATATGTGCCATAGCATAAACAAATCCTCTATCTAATAAACTCAGTCTTGTACTAGAAAACCCCGGATCCATACTGTATCCGTAACTTCCGTATGCGTATAAAATCAGAGGGTTAGATCCGTTTAAAACAACATCTTTTCTGTACACGATACTCACAGGAATCTTTACCCCATCGCGAGATTCAACCATAATACGTTCGCTTGTGTAGTTTTCCACGTCGAACTCTCCCCCAAGGACTTTTTGTTGCTTGAGTTGGGTGCGTGATTTGTCTTTAAACGCGTGCTCATATGTTGTGTTAGGCGTTGTAAGTGAAGTATATCCAAAGCGGAGTTTATCGGCTTTAAAATTGGGGTTAGAACCGACATAAGTCATGTAAGCCGGATCGTTAAACTTTAGGTAATAATCTTCAGTTTCGTCCCAACTCTTCACCCTTATTGATGTTAGACCATCTCGCCTTTCTTCTAAAACCAGATACTTCTCAAAAATTTCAATGCCTTCAAAAAGCACATCCTCCCTGTGAGGAATTACATCTACCCAATTAGACCGTGAAGGTGTATTAATAGATGTTTTTACAAGTTTGAAATTTTTTGCACCTTCAGCATTTGTTGTAATATAAAACGAATCTAAGTAATGACTTACGCGGTACTCATGGTCAGCCTCTCTTTCTTGAATTACGATGAATTCAGAGTCGGGTTTATCAGCGTGTATATACCTCACCTCACTACTCAAAGTTGAATATGAGCCAATCATAATATATTCCTCACTTTTGGTTTTTCCAACGCCCACATTAAAGGTTTCATCACCTTCTTCATACACCACGACGTCTTCACTAACAGCTGTGCCTAGTACATGTTTAAGAATCCGGTAACTGCGTAATGTAATAGGATCTTTTTTCGTGTAGAAAAAGGTCTTATTGTCATTCGCCCAAACAGCCCCTCCCGTTGTCTCAGGGATCTCATCCTCAAGCACAACTCCAGTTGTTAAGTCCTTTACTCTAAGCGTATACTGACGCCTACTCACCGTATCAATTCCGTACACAATCAGTTTATTATTGGGGCTCACACTGGACCCTCCAATAGCAAAATAGCTGTGACCTTCAGCGAGTTTAGGACCATCTAAAAGAACCTCCTCAACAGCCTCCATGTTGCCTTTTTTACGACAATTGTAGGCGTACTCTTTCCCATCCTGGTATCGGGTGTAGTACCAATATTCCCTATAAAATACAGGAACACTTTCATCATCCTTCACTATCCTCCCTACGATCTCATCGAAAAGTTTAGTTTGGAATTTTTTAGTAGGCGAAAGCACTTTCTCTTTGTAATCATTCTCAGAATTGAGGTAGTCTAATACGTCCTGAGTTTTTTCTGAGGGCTTATCAGCTGATTTTTCTTCGTCGCTGAGTCTCATCCAGAAATAATCATCTTTGAGATCCATGCCGTGAATTTTCTGCGAATAAGGGACGATTTTTGCGTCTGGAGCAGAAATATCTAATGCAGTGAGTTTTTTCTCACTTGTAACGTAATTGTTGTTAGACATAGATGATTTGTTATTGTCACCCATACTTGTGCATGAAAAAAGCGCAAGTGCAGCAACAATTGAAATAGGGGTTAAATTAGTGTTTATCATTTTGAGCAAAGATAATATTACAAAAGGCTCTCACCCCCTTGGAGCAGAACTTTGATTTTTTCTAAATCCTCAAGAGTGTCAACCGCAAGAGTTTTGTGATTCGTTAAACCCAGATTTATGCCCCACCCATGCTCTAACCACCTTAATTGTTCAAGCGACTCTCTCTCTTCTAGTTCGGTAGCTTCTAGCTGAACAATATCCTCTAAGGCACAACTTGTGTAGGCGTATAATCCTACGTGTTGTAGCCAAGGCCCGCTTGAATTCGGAATAGGGCTCCTGCTAAAATTCATGGCGCATCCATCAAGACTGCGAACAACTTTTACGCGATTTTTATCCCCTAACCCTTTATCAGAGGCCTTCATAGGCCGAGCAAGTGTGGCGATTGTTGCGTTTGGCAAATTGATCAATCTCACCAATTCTTTGAGTTGTTCAGGGTGCACAAAAGGCTCATCCCCCTGAACGTTAATTACTGCGTCAGGCCTAGGAGACAGCTTTCCTAGAGCTTCGAAACATCTCTCGGTACCATTAACACACTCAACGGAAGTCATCATCACTTCACCCCCGAATCCAAGTACAAGATCTTTAATTCTCCTATCGTCAGTTGCCACTATGACCCTGTTCACGATACCAGCGCTTTCGACACGTCGCACAACGCGCTCTATCATAGCAATGCCATCAATTAGCGCCAGTGGCTTTCCAGGGAACCTAGTGGAGCCATATCTGGCGGGAATGATGGCTACAACATTCATCATTCAAATTCATAAGTGTAAACTAAATTCACCAATCTCGGCGCTTCAATAGCCAACGGTCGGATACTATATTCTTCGTTCAAAAGATTACTAACAACGAGAGAGATTTGAGAAACGTCATTTAAACTAAGACCAAACCTAACATCTATAAACCACGGAAGCGAAGGGTTCTTGTTTAACCAATCATTAAGTCCCCAGTTGACAAACCCGAACTCTTCGAAACTTAAAAAAGCTTCATCGAAATTCTTAAGAACACTCTGATATCTAGCGCTAATTCCTACAAACCCTTTCGGAAAGGTCCACTGAGCATCAAACCGCACAAGATGAGGGGATCTGTATTTTAAAATATACCCAGTGGTGTCATGACTCGTTCCGATGTAGGTAGTAGAAACGTTCGTACTGTCGGGATCGTAATTCAGGTGAGGAGTTAAGCTTATGGGGTTTGTGTAAGTATATCCCGTAAGAATATCAAGCGAGTGTTTGTCATTCTCTCCCCACTTAGCCTGCCCCATGAATGAAATTTCTGCTCCAACTACCTGACTTTCTCCCGTATTTAAACTTCTAAAACCCAAACCATACAGGTTTTCAGCCCCCTCACTTTCAGCCCATGTCCCAAACGAAAACTCAATAAAGTCAGTGTATTTTTGTTTGAATACCGCGAGATCTAAATAGCCCATAAATCCACCAATTTTCAACCCTTGTTTAACCCCTATTTCCATGCTTGTTGAAAATTCGGGTCGGAGACTTTGATTGGGATAGACTTGAAGATCACCCAAACCCGTTCGAATGAATTTCTCTGCTATTGTAGGGAATCTAAACCCTTGACCTAGGCTCGTTCTAAAATACGTTTCCTCTGCTGCTTGATAATTCCCTCCTGCCCTGAAAACAGGTTTGCCTTCAGATTCGCCATTAATGGCAAAATGTTCGTATCGGGCGCCCCCCGAGAAATTAAAATGCTTGCCAATGGGTTGGTCTAGCTGGACATACCCAGCGACGTTACGTGCCGTGTTTACCCCATCTCCGCTTCCACCTATGTAAAGCTGCGCCTCGCCCATTGTATATTGATGAACTACCCCTGCGGTTATGGCCATCTTTTCCATACCCCACGCTCCCAGCTTTTGGGATTGAACTTCAGAATAGAAAACGTCAGAACGATTTCCTTGATTGTTGTCGTTGTCGTTGTTAAGGTGCTGCCAGCGGTTGCGGAAACTTGTTCGCACCCCCGATGGACTCAGATACTCAACCCATGGATCGACAGTTCCCACAAGTTGCTTGGTGCGCGTGGCTCCACCAGCGTAGCTGCTATATAAACCTGTTACAGAGTGGTCCCAAATCAAAGTGTTGAGAGATTCTCCTTTCTGCCAGTTGGTGCTAATTCCGTAGGTGAGCCCTTTGATTCCACTTTCTCTTTTGCGAAGGTTAATATTAAATCTTGCTTGTGTATTTGCGCCAAATCTATCTACCGTAAGAGGATTATATCCTGTAGAGTTTGTGTCGAGAGGAACCCCTAAAGAATCATCGAATGTGATTTCGGGACCCTTATATCCATCATCTCCTAAAAGATTCCCTCCAATTACGATATCCCAACCTTTTATTTGGCTACTGTGAAGAAACCGGATGTTTGTTTGCTGTAATGGTTTATCCCAATAAATTGAGGAATCAGAACGGGGGTTAGAGTATACTCCATGTTGTACTGTGAAGCGAGTTAACGGGCGTGCGTCAGGGTAGCGAGTTCTGATATTGATGACCCCACTTAGGGCAGCGCTCCCGTATAGTACAGAGCTCGCACCTTTGATAATTTCGATTTGGTCTAAATTTTCTAGAGGAAGGAATCCCCAGGTCGGGCGTCCAGCATCGCCGCTGAGAACAGGCAAATCGTCCACCATGATCATCACACGTGAGCCTGCGCCATAACTGAATCCACTTCCTGAACGTATTTGCGGTTCGCCATCTACCATGCTCACCCCAGGGGTTTGTTCAATCGCGGATTCAAGCGAAGTGGTGGCTTTATTTTCGACCAAGGCGGGTTGAAGAATTTCGAGGGATACGGTGACTTCGGCTACGCTCTGTTCGAAACGCCCCGCAGAAACGACAGCCATATCTAACAAACGAGCTTCAGCGTCTAAACTAAAATTTAAAGTCGCCATTTCTCCTGAAGCAAGCGTGATTGTTTTTGTAGTGGTTTTAAGACCTATAAACGAGCAAGTTATTTCGTGGGTGCCGCTTGCAAGAGAAAGCGTGTATTTGCCATCGATGTCGCTCGAAGCCCCTTTAGTTCCAGAGGTTATGTATGCTCCTATGACTGCTTGTTTGTCGGAGGAGGTGATTGAGCCTGAAATGATTTGGGCGTTTGCCCCAAAGGAAAGGAGAAAAAAGCAGGTTAAAACAAGTAAACTCGAAGCACTAAGGATAGGATTTAACTTTTCCATTTATCTAAGTAAATACATTCTTGAGGAACTTTTAACTTCTAGAAGGTAAATTCTTGGAAACGTTGATAAATTCATGGTGGCCGCATACAAATTTTTCGTTTAATGCACAGATGGTTATATGACTTTAGAGGCATGAAAAAGAGAGTACATGCGCTTTTATCCCTCACGTTAATAGAGGGGTTGGGACCGGTTAAATTAAAACGTCTTTTAGAAAAGAAAGGCTCACCCATAACTTTTTTGAAGTCATTCAATTTTTCTATTAGGAAAGAAGTAACGGAAGGAGCGAATGAAATAAATGAGGAAGTAAAAGCCCTCGGAGCGAGAGTGGTTTCATATCACTGCAAAGAATACCCAGAAAATTTAAAACGCATTGTTGATCCTCTAGCTGTAATTTTTGTAAAAGGAAAAATCCCAAAAAGACTCAAGCAATCAATTTCTATTGTTGGCACTCGCAAGAGTTGTCCGGAGGGCAGAAGATTGGCTGAAAAAGCGGTTGAGCTAATGACGCAACATAAATTCCCTTTAGTGAGCGGAATGGCTTTGGGAATTGATACAGCCTCTCACAAAGCAGCGCTTTTAAGCGGATTGCCCACTGTGGCGGTGCTAGCTCATGGACTTGATAGAATTCACCCCAAACAAAATATAAACTTATCACAAAGAATTTTAGAATATGGTGGGGCATTGATATCAGAGCACCCACCAAACACCCCCGTCTCTAAATGGATGTTTGCCGCAAGAAATAGAATTTTAGTAGGGATAAGCGCTGCTAATGTTTTAGATGAAAGCCCTGAGTCTGGGGGGTCACTTATTTCAATAAAAATTGCTTTGAGAGAGGGTCGCCAAACATATGCTTTTACTCCTCCATGCTCCTTTAACAAACGCTGGGATGGCAATATGTTTGTCATAGAAGAAGGTAGGGGGATCGCAATTTCTAATATGGCGGACTGGTATAGAAGTTTATTGAGAGAGGTGCCAGATTTTCGAATGTCGTTTAAGGAGGTAGAGTTAAAAGTTAAGGAAGTAAGGATAAGCGAAGCGCTAAAGCAAATTCCAGAAAAATGTAAATTAGTTTATATAGAAGTCAGGAGGGAATCACAGTCTCCACTTGAAATAAGCAGGGTTCTTAGAATAGAAATGAGAGTGCTAAGAACCAGGTTGTTTATTCTGGAGGCGATGGGGTTTGTGAAGCGTCTTCCTGGGGATAGTTATTCTCTGAGTTAGATTCTTCGCGAGTTTCATTCGATAATAGAGACAACCCCTCTTTTATCTCTATAGGCACTAAACCTGAGCCACTTTGGATTAGAGAGACAGTCATAATAATACACGTCACTAAGATGACGACCAAGAGTATTCCTCCATCAAAGGAATCATTAATAAGCTCTGGGTAATTTGAGCTTATTTGGAAGAAAAGAAGGATGGTGATAAGGCCTCTTGGTGCTATGTATAAAAGTGATGAGGGGTCTTCTGGTCTGAAAAGACTTAGAAAGACAAAGCGAACGATATAAAGTATGATGGATATCGCCAATCCATAGAATAGGACATCGTACTCTTTTAGAGAACTAAGGACCACGGTTGCGCCGAAAAGCACAAAGAAAAAAGTCCTAATTACAAAGGCGCTCTCAAGGGTTAGGATGTGAAAATCATGCCTCAGACCATTCATCTTTTCATTGTCTAATAGACTTCCGAGCCAACTTTCACCTTTTTTATTTTTCAAAATGTTCGCAAAAAATATCTTGTGATTGTTAAGCATTAACCCAAAGATTAAAATTAAAATCAGAGGGCTGAGGTGAAGGAGTTTTTGGATTGAATAGATTAAAATGAGTACAGCAATGGATAAAAAAAGTTTAACTGAACTAGAGATTTTTTGGAGTACGTAAACGAGTAAATAACTCACCACGATAGAGATAAAAACAGAAGCGCCGAGATTAATTCCGATAGACTTTGCAACCTCTAAGTAACTTTCAGAAGTTCTGTTTCCAAGCAACAGGTAGAATGCCATAATTCCCCAAATATCAGAGAAAGTACTTTCGTAAACCATAAACTCTTTGCGCTCTAGGCTCAACCCTCCAACAGAAGGGATGATAATAGCGCTGCTCATTATGGAAAGCGGGATGGAGTACACCAAAGCTGTAAACCAATCCATCTCCATTGCAAAATGAAGGAGCCATGCAATTCCTGCGGAACTCGCAGCCAATGTGAAAAGAGCGAGCGATGCGCTTTTTAAGATAAGAGGCAGTTTTTCTTTGGAGAGCTCTAAGTCTAGCGCGGCTTCTAACAGTATGAAAATCAACCCAACTGTTCCTAAAAGCTCTAGCGCCACGGATTCAAAAGGGATTTCTTCAACTCCCACAGCTGTAATTATTTGTCTTAGCGCTATGCCCATAGCGATCAAGACAAGCACCGAGGGGATATTCGTTTTCTTAGCTAATACGTTAGCGAAATAAGACAGGATGATAATTACACTTCCACCTATGACAAGTGAAAAGGCACCGATATCGTCAATTGTAAAAACTTCAAACACATTATTGAGCATAGCACACAAGATAAGAATTTAGCCAAACCCACCGGTAAAGAGTCGCCAAAAATCGTTCCCTAACGCAAAAACCATTAAGCCAAGTAACAGTGTAATCCCGATTACCTGCGCTATTTCCATGATTTTATCTGGAGCGGGCTTCCCCACGACAATCTCATAAAGTAAGAACACAACATGCCCACCATCTAAAGCGGGGATAGGCAAAAGGTTCATAAAGGCAAGTATTAACGATAAGAAAGCGGTGTTTCTCCAGAAGACTAACCAATCCCAACTTCCGTCGAAGATGCTACCAAATGTGATTAACGACCCCACTTGTGATGCGCCAGATTTAGAAGCTAAAAATCGAAGAGAAAGGGCATATTCCTGTAAAGTAGTTCCCGCCATAAAAAACCCATTTACCAAGGCATCTAAGGCACCGTATTCTATTTTTTCCTGAACAAACATCTCCGAAAAACTAGCCGGACTTTCCATTGTAAAACCGATATGCCCTAAACTGTCAGTCATTACAGGCAAAGAGAGTTTTTCTCTATCACGCTCTATATAGACTACAACGGGAGAATTGGGGTAACCCTGAAAAGCATTTACGGTCTGCTGTTGTGAGAAAACAAGATTGTCATTAACCCCAAGAATTAAATCTCCGGCTACTAGTCCAGCCTCTTCAGCCCTTGAATCAGAGTTAACACTTTTAATTACAGGAGGAACTTGTAGAGAAAAGGGTCTGCGTATTCCCTCATCAAGTAGCACCTGTCCCAATTCTGTTTTAAAAGAAAGCTCCTGCTCTACACCATTTCTTTTAATTATCGCCTCGGTTACTGGTTCAAAGAATGCAGTTGTTCTAACGTTTCTAAAGGTTTCAAGCTCTTCTCCGTTAAAAGAAATGATATGATCTCCACTTTGAAAACCCAACAGCTCAAGACGCGGATCAATATCAACTGCGTATTTGTTAGGCAAAATAGTTTGACCCCAAACAAGTAAGATCATGCTGTAAATCAAAAACCCCACAATGAGATTTACAATTATTCCGCCAATCATAATAATGAGCCTTTGCCATGCCGGTTTAGATCGAAACTCCCAAGGTTCAGCCGGCTTAGCCATTTGTTCCTTGTCCATGCTCTCGTCTATCATTCCGCTTATTTTTACGTAACCACCTAAGGGCAGCCAACCGATCCCCCATTCGGTGTCTCCAATTTGTTTCTTGAAAAGAGAAAATCCAGGATTCATAAACAGGTAGAATTTCTCTACTCTAGTTTTGAAGTAACGGGCTGCTAAGTAGTGGCCTAACTCGTGTAATACCACAAGAAGTGAGAGGCTGAGTAGGAGTTGTAATCCTTTAATAAGTGCAATCATGGCGGCAAAGATAACTTTCCACGATGTGATGCTGACAAACGTTGTGAAATTCTTAAATATTTTATTTAGTTGTGTGCATATTGCAGTATCTAGCGATACCCATGCCTCAACACACCTCAATAAAAAAAACTCCCAGAAAGGGCTATTGGAAAGCTCTATTTTTCCTAGCGGGAATAAGCCCTCTTTTAGGAATACTAGCTCTTGTAGCTCTTGCTAGACTTGGGGATTTGCCAGACACGCAAGCACTCACGAACCCTCGTACAGATCTTGCAACGAAGGTTTATACCATGGACGGGAAGGTCTTAGGAAGCTATTATAACGAGAACAGATCAGACGCTCGGTTCGAGGATTTACCTCAGCACCTTATAGATGCGTTAATTTCCACAGAGGATGTAAGGTTTTACAGCCATGATGGAGTTGATTTTTTCGGATTGGGTAGAGCGATAGCTTTTTTAGGCAAAAGAGGAGGGGGTTCAACGATAACGCAACAACTGGCAAAACTACTTTTTACAGAAGAGTATGAATCGACAAGCTTTTTAGAGCGAGCGCTTTTACAAAAACCCAAAGAGTGGATCATTGCGGCACGGTTAGAGAGTCACTACACGAAGGGTGAGATTATTGCGATGTATCTCAATAGATACGACTTTCTAAATCAAGCCGTTGGAATAAGATCTGCTTCGACCATTTATTTTAACAAAGAGGTAGAGGAATTAAATGTGGAAGAATGCGCGATGTTAGTGGGGATGTTGAAGAATAGCGCCCTATTTAATCCGCTTCGCAGAATGGAATTGGTTACAAAGCGCAGGAATGTTGTTCTAAACCAAATGGGTAAATATGAACGGCTTTCTCCAACTTCTCTCGATTCTATCAAAGCACGGCCGATTACCTTAAATTACCAAAGAGTAAGCCACGATGAGGGCGCTGCTCCATATTTTAGAGAGCGTTTACGCGCAGAATTAAAGAGCGTTTTCTCGGAAAAAAACCCCGATGATTCTTATGTTGTAAGCAAGGCCGATGGCTCGAAGTACAATATATACAGAGACGGATTAAAGGTGCATACCACGATTGATAGTCGCATGCAACAGTATGCTGAAAATGCCGTTTCTAAACATTTAGGCGGAGAGCTCCAAGCAGTTTTTGACAGAGACTTAAAAAACCGCCCAAAACAAGACTATCCTTTTTTTGAGGAGATAGATCAAGAAGCAAAAAAGACAATTATAGACATCGCAGTCCGTGATTCGGACAGGTATAAGAAAAGCAAAGGCAAGCTTTGTCCCGGTTGTAATAGACCCGCTTTTTACATACGAGATCACACTTTCGTAGACGGCTCGAAAGGCTTTAAGTGTATGCCCGATCATGGAGGATGCGGTAACACATGGATGGGGTTAAGTAAAAAGAATTTCAAAGCGTCTATGGATAAGCCAGTAAAAATGAAGGTTTTCAGCCACTCGGGCCCATTAGATACGGTGATGTCTCCCATGGACAGCATTATTCATCGCAAGAAAACGCTTCATGCCGGCCTTCTTTCTATCGAACCATCCTCAGGCCAAATTAAAGCGTGGGTTGGAGGCATTGACTATAAGTTTTTTCAATACGATAATGTAGATCAAAGCCGCCGCCAGGTAGGCTCTACCTTCAAACCCTTTGTATACGCTACCGCCCTTAGGATGGGGATGAATTCCTGTGACGAATTGCCAAACCAAGTGACTTGTATAGACCTTCCAGAGGGTTATGACCCCCCGATTTGGTGTCCACAAAACTCATCAGAAGATTATGGAGAAATAGTAACACTAGAGTACGCCCTTGCCAATTCAATGAATACAGTTACGGCAAAACTCATTAAAACGTTCGGTACTGATAGAGTAATAAAACTTGCACACGCCCTGGGAATTGACAGTGACATTCCCAACGTTCCTTCTATCGCTCTCGGAGTAGCAGAGCTTAAATTAAAAGAGCTTGTTTCAGCTAACGCGGCTCTTGTAAATGGGGGTGTTTACGTTGAACCCACCATCTTAATCAGAGTAGAAGATAGATTTGGAAACACCATTTTTGAACCCAGCCCTGATATCAGACAAGGCCTTGATGAACTCACTGCCTACCGTGTAGTTCGTATGATGAAAGGCGTTGTTGACGGGGCTTGGAATGAAGAACTCCAAAAACGAATGGGAACAGGCGTTAGGCTTCGTTATGATTCCGACGCAAGAGATTACGATGGAATCACAGCACCTATGGGCGGAAAAACAGGAACAACACAAAACAATACTGACGGGTGGTTTATGGGGCTTACACCGGAATTGGTAACTGGGGTTTGGGTAGGAGCGCAAGACCCCACAGTTAGATTTTCAACGACTCATTACGGTCAAGGAGCGAACACTGCTCTACCTATATATGGATTTTTTATGAAGGATACTTACGCAGATGAGAGCATAGGTCTTTCACAAGAAGATTTTGCTAGGCCTGAGTCCTTGGGATCTGACACATTAAATTGTAAAGACCAAGTCTCTTTAAAAGGGCATACCTTCGATTCTGATGGATTCGACGATTCGGACCTGTTTAATTAGCCAGTGTAATTAATTTAGAACAATGTCAATTTCAAAAGTAGTAAGCGGGGTAGAAGAGGCCTGCAGCGGTGTAGAAGACGGAATGACCTTGATGTTAGGCGGTTTCGGATTGTGTGGCATACCTGAGAACTGTATTGAGCAGTTGGTCAAACTTGGGGTGAAAGAGGTGACATGTATTTCAAACAATGCGGGGATCGATGGATTCGGATTGGGAAAGCTGCTGAGTGGCCATCAGATTCGCAAAATGATATCTTCGTATGTCGGAGAGAATGAGGAGTTTGAACGCCAAATGCTATCCGGTGAACTCGAAGTAGACCTTATCCCTCAAGGCTCACTTGCCGAGAGATGTCGTGCAGGTGGTGCGGGTATCCCAGCTTTTTACACACCAGCAGGATATGGTACTGAAGTAGCAGAAGGGAAGGAGGTGAGAGAGTTTAACGGTAAGCCACACATTCTAGAATCTGCTTTAACAGCAGATTTTGCCTTTGTAAAAGCGTGGAAAGGTGATGTCGCCGGGAATCTAATTTTCAAAGCGACCGCTCGCAACTTCAACCCCATGATGGCGATGGCGGGAAAAATTACGATCGCAGAAGTAGAAGAGCTCGTCCCAGTGGGAGAGCTCGACCCGAATGAAATCCATACCCCAGGCATCTTCGTCCAACGCATATTCCAAGGCCTGTCCTTTGAAAAGCGAATAGAGCAAAGAACCGTTCGTCCTCTTAACTCGCCTTCTTAAATAGAATATCATGCTAGATAAAAACGGTATTGCAACAAGAATTGCGCAGGAAGTAAGAGATGGATGGTATGTGAACCTTGGTATAGGAATCCCAACCCTTGTAGCCAACCACATCCAAAAAGGGATGGAAGTAGAGTTCCAGTCCGAAAATGGCATTCTCGGCATGGGCCCGTTCCCCATAGAGGGCTCAGAGGATGCTGATCTCATTAACGCAGGCAAGCAAACGATTACTGCGATGCCAGGAGCAGTTTATTTTGACTCAGCAACTTCTTTTGCAATGATTAGAGGCCGCCACGTTCAACTTACAGTTTTAGGCGCAATGGAAGTTAGTTCCAATGGTGATATAGCCAATTGGAAGATTCCAGGAAAAATGGTCAAAGGCATGGGTGGGGCGATGGATCTGGTAGCGAGCGCAGACAATATAGTGGTTGCAATGATGCACACAAATCGAGCTGGAGAATCGAAACTTCTGCCCACATGCTCCCTTCCATTAACGGGCGTGGGTTGCGTGAAACGTGTGGTTACAAACCTTGCCGTTCTAGACATCAAAGACGGTGCATTCCACCTTATCGAAAGAGCACCAGGAGTTTCCGTTCAGGAGATTATAGACGCTACCGCAGGAGAACTTATTGTCCCTTCGGATGTCCCAGAAATGACGCTTTAGATCTAGCCTTAAAAAAGAGTTGCAAAAACCAGGCTAACCATACATCACGACAGCAACAGATTCACAATCCCCATCAATGGGAGGAGAAAGTTTTGTGAGTTTAAGTTCAACTGATTTTATCAATCTAAGTTCACGCCGAAGTGATTTTACGATGCGTCTTCCTATGTGTTCGATAAGCTTAGACGGAATAGCCATTTCACGCTCAGTAATTTTTTGGACAGCACAGTAATCAATTGTGTCCTCAAGTTTATCAGACTCTCCACTTGCGACCATATCGACACCGAGTTTTATATCTACACGGTACTCTCCTCCTATAGTAGTTTCTTCAGCCATACATCCGTGATAGCTATGAAACCTCAGTCCGTTTACCTCAATAATCTCTTCCATAATTTCTATTCCTCTAACAATATATTCTCGATAACACCTATTCCGTAATCGATTCTTTCAAGGGTTTTTTCCAAACCCAGAAATTCTGCAAAGTCAAACATGGATGGCCCCCCACCAGATCCAGTTAAAGCCAATCGAAATGGCAGCAAAACCTGCCCGAAGCCCAGAGCGTTTTCCTTCAAATGCGATTTAAATTGAGCCTCAATTTCATCTGCCTTAAACGGTTCTACGTTAGACAGCATTGACTTTAAACCAGTCATGTATCCAACGGTCTCTGGCTTCCATTTTTTGCGAACCATCTTTCCGTCAAAATCTTCTTTTAAAGGAGCGCCGAAAAGCCACTTTGCATCTAACACTTCGTGCAGGAATGACACCCTCTCGAGCATTAACCTTAGCACAACTTCCGCGTTCACTCCATTTAAGTCCATTCCATTGAAGCTTGCCAATTCAGTCAACGCAGGAACGAGTTCAGCCGGCTGCTTAGCGCGCAAGTACTGTTCATTAAACCAACGCGCTTTATCTGGACTGAAACGAGCGCCAGACTTAACAACTTTGTCTAATGAGAAAATTTTCGACGCTTCTTCTATGGTGAACAACTCCCTTTCATCACCAGGATTCCAACCCAACATAAGTAACATATTTATGAAAGCCTCGGGCTCATAGCCTCTTTCACGGTATCCGCTTGCAATCTTTCCGGTTTTAGGGTCTTTCCACTCAATTGGGAAAACGGGGAAGCCGCCTGCGTCACCATCTCTTTTGCTTAGTTTTCCGTTTCCAGTGGGCTTGAGGATGAGGGAAAGGTGGGCGAATTTAGGGGCGTCCCAACCAAAGGCTCGGTATAACATGATATGTAACGGAGCGCTTGGGAGCCATTCTTCTCCTCTTATGACGTGTGAGATTTCCATTCCGTAATCGTCAACTACGTTTGCGAGGTGATATGTTGGAAGGCCATCTGCTTTTACAAGCACTTTATCGTCGACAACGGCGCTTGAAATTGAAATTTTTCCTCTTATCTCATCTGTGAAAGTGATGTCTTCAGCTTTGTCGGGGGTTCTAAAACGAACAATGTACGGAGTTTCGTTTTCGATAAGAGCTTCAACCTCCTCTTCACCCATTGATAAACTGTTTTTTAAATTTCCTCGACTAGATGCGTCATATTGAAAAACGTTCTTCTCTGATTCCGCTTGCTTCCTAAGCGCGTTGAGTTCTTCGGGTGTATCAAAAGCCATGTACGCATGCCCAGAAATGAGAAGTAACTCAACCGCTTCTCGATATAAGGCATTTCTTTCGCTTTGTCTGTACGGCTTAAACTCTCCCCCAGCCACGACACCCTCATCAATCTCAATTCCACACCAATTTAGAGCCTCCCGAACGTAATCCTCAGCTCCTTCAACATATCGAGTTTTATCTGTATCCTCAATGCGTAACAAGAACTTTCCCCCATGAGCGCGAGCAAATAAGTAATTGTAAAGGGCTGTCCTGACTCCACCCATGTGGAGAGGCCCTGTGGGACTTGGGGCGAATCTTACCCGAACGTTGCTTGTGGTCATAATGTGCTTTTATAGCTGAATGCGAAGGTAATACTGCTTTTTCGAAACAACTATAAAGTATTGACCTACATCTACAAATTGAGTGAAAAATAGTGGAGGAAGAATCGGAAATTAGATAATAATAAAATATATTTATCATGAGCGCATTGCGTAACAAAGTCCAATTAATTGGCAGATTAGGGCAAGACCCTAAGATCATCACCTTCGACGAAGGCAAGTCTAAAGTCAACTTTTCAGTGGCTACAAATGAATCGTACCGTGACAACGAAGGTGATAAAGTTGAGAGAACTCAATGGCACGAAATAGTCGCCTGGGGACCACTTAGCGACATTATGGGTCAGTACTTGAAAAAGGGATCTGAAGTAGCTATAGAAGGCAGACTGCATTATAGAACCTACGACGATAAAGAAGGAAACACTCGTTACGTAACAGAGATAGTCGCAAAGGAACTTCTAATGTTAGACAAAAAACCTGCTGAAGCGTGATGGTACGGGGGGGGCTGTAACAGGCAGCTCCCCTATTTTTTCTAAGGCCTTATTTAGAATGTTTCAATTTGATATTTGGTTGGTCATCGGAGTTGCTCCGTGTACCTTTACTAAATATAGAAAAACGATGAGAAAAACGGGAATTCTAAAATCTTCTTTATCTAAAAAGTACGCCATGGCCCTAACAGGCCTCTTCCTTTGCCTCTTTTTAGTAGGCCACTTGTTAGGAAATTTACAGCTATTTATTGAAGGAGAAGCAGGACGTGTAGCGTTTAATGAATACGCTAAGTTTATGACCTCTAACCCGTTGATCAAGATCATGTCGTACATCACCTATGCCAGTATTTTATTTCATGTCATTGACGGGTTTCTGCTAACAATTGCAAATAAAAAAGCACGACCAGTTAAATATGTTGTGGAAAAAGGAAGTCGTAATTCCAGTTGGGCTAGCCGGAACATGGCTTTGCTTGGAACGGCGCTTCTGGTTTTTATAGTTACACACATGATGAACTTTTGGTGGGTCATGCATTTTGGAGACATGCCAGTCCATAAGGGCGTCAAAGATCTCCACACAATAACGACTCACTTTTTTAACCCTCATGAAAACGCGATGGCGGGAGCTGCAACACTCTTGTACGTATTTGCCATGGTTTCAATGTCAATACATCTTCATCACGGTTTTCAAAGTGCTTTTAAATCGTTAGGCTTAGATCATCCAAAATACAACTCAACAGTTAAATTTATGGGTAAAGCTTTTAGCCTTGTGATACCTTCAGCGTTTGCATCGATCCCCATCTTTCTTTATCTAACCCAAGCATAGAAACCATGTTAGATTCAAAAATTCCGAAGGGTCCATTGGCGGACAAGTGGAGTAAACACAAGAATGACATTAATCTGGTGAATCCAGCAAATAAAAGATTAATAGACGTTATTGTAGTAGGAACAGGTTTGGCAGGATCCTCAGCAGCAGCTTCTCTAGCAGAGTTAGGATACAACGTTAAATCGTTGTGTTTTCAAGATTCTCCCAGACGCGCTCACTCTATTGCTGCTCAAGGAGGGATCAATGCTGCAAAAAATTATCAAAATGACGGTGACTCTGTTTACAGACTGTTTTACGACACTGTTAAAGGCGGTGACTATCGTTCAAGAGAAGCGAATGTTTATCGCTTAGCGGAGGTTAGCGCTAACATTATAGATCAATGTGTAGCTCAAGGAGTTCCTTTTGCTCGTGAATATGATGGTTTGTTAGACAATCGATCTTTTGGAGGAGTGCTTGTTTCTCGGACATTTTATGCAAAAGGACAAACTGGACAACAGCTATTATTGGGTGCATATTCGGCGCTTTCTCGTCAAATTTCAAAAGGAAAAGTTAACATGCTTAACCGTCATGAGATGATGGACATTGTTAAAATTGACGGAAAAGCGAGGGGTATTATTGCCAGGAATTTAATAACTGGAGAAATAGAAAGACACAGTGCTCATGCTGTGGTGCTATGTACTGGCGGATATGGGAATGTCTTTTATTTAAGCACCAATGCCATGGGGTCTAATGTTTCCGCTGCCTGGAGAGCACATAAGAAAGGATCATTCTTTGCAAACACAAGTTTCACTCAGATTCACCCCACTTGTATTCCAGTGAGTGGCCATTACCAGTCAAAACTGACACTAATGTCTGAATCTTTAAGGAATGATGGTAGAATTTGGGTTCCTAAAAACATAGAGGATGTCATCGCTATTCGAGAGGGGAAAAAACGCCCTACTGAATTGAGTGAAGAAGAAAGAGATTATTATTTAGAGCGAAGGTATCCAGCTTTTGGGAACCTAGTTCCAAGAGATGTTGCATCAAGAGCTGCAAAGGAAAGATGCGACGCTGGGTTTGGAGTGAATAAAACGGGACAAGCCGTTTATTTAGATTTCTCAAGTGCATTTTTTCGATATGGAAAAACAGAAGCATTAACAAGAGGAATAAAGGATGCTTCTCAAGCTGAAATCCTTGAAATGGGCCGCGCCGTTGTCAAATCTAAATATGGCAATCTGTTCGATATGTATAAGCAGATAACAGCTGAAAACCCATACGAAACACCAATGATGATTTACCCGGCGGTACATTACACGATGGGTGGATTATGGGTGGACTACAATTTAATGACAACAGTCCCTGGATTATTTGCAGCAGGAGAGGCAAATTTCTCGGACCATGGAGCCAATAGGCTTGGCGCTTCCGCTCTGATGCAGGGTCTTGCAGACGGGTATTTCGTTCTTCCTTATACAATAGGCGATTACCTGTCAGATGATATCAGAACGGGAGAAATATCAACGGACAGACCGGAGTTTGTCGAAGCAGAAAAAAATGTAAAGTCACAAATTGCAGCTTTAATCAACAACAAGGGGGATGTTCCAGTTGATGATTTTCATCGACGGTTAGGGTTAATTATGTGGAACAAATGCGGGATGTCTCGAAATGAAAAGGCTCTGAAAGAAGCGATAAAAGAAATTCAAGAGCTGAGACAGGAGTTTTATGCAAGAGTAAGCATACCGGGATCTTCAAATGATTTTAATCCAGAATTAGACAAAGCCATGCGGGTTGGAGACTTCCTTGAATTGGGCGAATCTATGTGCTTAGATGCTTTAGCAAGAGATGAAAGTTGCGGCGGACACTTTAGAGAAGAATTTCAAACAGAAGATGGAGAAGCTCTTAGAGACGATCTCAACTATAAGTTCGTTTCAGCTTGGGAATGTAAAGGCGTGCCTTCGGATGCGAAGCTTCACAAGGAAGATTTGGTTTATGAAAACATTGAACTTAAACAAAGAAGTTATAAGTAAAGCATCATGAATATAACCCTTAAAGTTTGGCGACAAAAAGGACCTAATTCATTAGGTAAGATGGAAACACATCCAATGTCGAATGTTTCAGAAGACATGTCTTTTCTAGAAATGATGGATGTTCTTAATGATAAATTAATCAGAGAGGGAAATGAGCCGATTGCATTTGATCACGATTGCCGTGAGGGAATATGTGGGTCTTGTTCAATGTTTATAAATGGAGAGGCGCATGGTCCAGGAAGAAATGTCACCACCTGTCAGTTGCATATGCGTTCTTTTAAAGATGGAGAAACAATCCATGTTGAACCATGGCGTTCAGCAGCATTTCCAGTTATAAAAGATCTTGCTGTAGACAGAAGTGCCTTTGATAGGATTATACAATCAGGAGGTTATGTTTCTGTAAACACCTCCGGTTCTACCCAAGATGCAAATGCCATACCTATTCCAAAGCATGATGCTGACGAAGCATTTGATTCGGCGACATGTATAGGCTGTGGTGCGTGTGTTGCCACTTGCAAGAATTCGTCGGCCATGCTTTTTGTATCAGCAAAGGTGAGCCAGTTGTCACTTCTTCCTCAGGGTAAACCAGAAAAAAAGGAGCGCGTTATACGCATGGTAGACCAAATGGATTTGGAAGGGTTTGGCAACTGTACAAACACAGGAGCATGTGAAGTTGAGTGCCCCAAAGGCATAAGCATTACTAACATTGCTCGTATGAACAGAGAATTTCTATCTTCAAATTTGACGTCAAAGTAGAAGTTTGATTTTCATAATAAGTGTTACTTAACTGAGATATTAAGGTATATTGCCTTAAACTTGTAGTATGAAGAATTTAATATTTGTAGTTTTCAGCCTGTTTTTAATCACCAATATATCTGGTCAGAAAAAGGTAGATGTCACTTTTGAAGTAGGAGGAGTTTGCGGAATGTGTGAAGAACGCATTGAAAAGGTATATGACGTTAAAGGCATCGTGATTGCAGATTATGATCTTGAAACACATCAGCTTCACGTCGTATATAAAACGAAACATTTTCCGGATATTCTAGATGTTCATCGACTTGCAACTAGTGTAGGACACGATACAGATTTGATTAAAGCATCAGACGAAGTCTATGCAAAAATTCATGCATGCTGTAAGTATAGATCAGAAAATGCAACTCAAAAATGTTCCGGGGATCACGAACACTAATATTTGGCCTTGCCTAAATGTTGCCACTATAGAGATTAACATGAAGCTTTTGAAATCCCTATGCTTAGTAGTATTTATAGTTAGTTGGTTAGCTATGCCAAATATCTCCGCTCAGAAACATGTAAAAGGAAAAGTTCTCGCTCCAGAATCTCATATTGGTCATAACCACGAAGCGGGCGAACATGAAGGCGAGAATGTATACGATGTGTTGCCTGGGGCGACAGTGATTTGGAAAGGAACGACAGTGGGTACGATGACTGACCTTTTCGGGTTTTTTAAGATACCAGCTTTTAATATAGGAGACACACTACAAGTAAGCATGATTGGGTATGAGACTGTATGGATAATGTATACAGGCTGGGATTATTTAGATATACCACTCTTACCTGGAGTTCTGTTAAATGAGGCAAAGGTAGAAACCAGAAAATCTACGACCTCTATTTCTCTTCTCGACCCATTGAATATCCAGCAGCTTAATAGGAAAGAACTTACAAAAGCGGCTTGTTGTAACCTAAGTGAAGCATTTGAAACAAACGCTTCTGTGGACGCTTCTTTTACAGACGCTGTAACAGGAACTCGTCAGATTCGGATGTTAGGTTTAGATGGAAAATATACCCAACTTCTTGTAGACAATCTTCCAGGACCACGAGGGTTAAATGTTGTGCAAGGCCTGTCTTTTATTCCTGGTCCTTGGATAGATAACATTTCTATTTCAAAAGGGTCAGGATCGGTAACTAACGGTTACGAGAGCATTACAGGCCAAATCAATGTTGCGATGCGAAATCCGGAAAATGCGGAGCCACTGCACATTAATTTGTATATAAGTGGTGACGGAAGATTAGAATGGAATCACGTGAGTAGACATCAAGTGAGCAGGCGCTGGAGCACAGCTCTCTTATCCCACGCCGAGCTCGGCACTTTTATAAATGACCGAAATGATGACACTTTTCTTGACACACCTTTAAAACGAGATATAGTCTTAAGGAATGAATGGAAATTTCGTGGTGACAGAGGTATTCGTGGTGAGTATACAATTTCTTCTGTCATGATGAAAAGGCTTGCAGGTCAATCCTCGGCCTACTCAGAGTCGAACTCACCTTTTGACCTTTTAAAACCCTATCTGGCAAATACGGATTCGTCTGCATGGACTGCCGCGACAACTATATCTAGATTAGAAGCGTCGGCAAAAACTGGATATGTCTTTCCTGATAAGTCTTGGCAATCGATAGGTAGTCAATTTTTTGCTTCTACTCATAAGCAAGAACATAAGTTTGGCAACAGGAGCTATCAGGGAACAGAAGATTATTTTAGAGGCAACATGCTCTTCTCTAGCATCATTAACAATACGGATCACAAATTTACTACCGGTCTTAGTTTTGTTTATGATGATTTTAATGAGACAGGGACATGGGGAGCAGAATACAACGAGTGGGATACTGCAAATGACACAATTTCTCGTACAGAAATTGTTCCAGGGGCTTTCTTTGAATACACATGGACAGCAGGAGAACGCTTGGTTGTTGTAGCTGGACTAAGAGGGGATCATCACAACCTTTACGGCAATTTTACCTCTCCTCGATTGCATGTTCGTTATTCAGTCGCGGAGGAGACGTCTGTTAAACTTGTTGTGGGACGTGGGTTCAGAACGGCAAATGTGTTTATGGAACAATTGGGATCTTGGGCGAGTAACAGACGCTGGGATATTCAAGAAGATTTGGCCCCAGAAGTAGCAACTAATTTAGGTTTAAACCTGGTTTCTAAATTCCGACTAAACTCTAGAGAGGCTTCACTTTCTTTAGACGGGTACTATACAAATTTTGACAACAGAATCATTGTCGATTTATACAACTCTCCACACGAAGTAAGCATCTATAATCTAAACAATGTCGGGGGGTATCAGTCACGATCTAGCTCAAAGACTGTTCAGATAGAGTTTGATTGGTCTTTTCACAGGAGAATGGATGTAAAAGCAGCGTATAGATGGGTAGATGCTGTTACTGGCTATGCTTCTGGTGATTATGATTCAGGTTATGGTTTTGAAATGCAACAAGACCCATACGTATCCAAACACAGAGCTTTTACCCAATGGAGTTATGCAAGCAAAGAGTCTTTAGCAGGAAAGCAGACCAGAATTGATGCGACTATTCAATGGGTGGGACCTCAGGCACTGCCTGTTCCAGGTGGTATGACGATGGGAATGGATCCAGACAACCCAATGGACCCGATGGACCCAATGGAGAATATGCACCCGAGCGTCTCACCTTCTTTTACTCAGGCGAACATTCAGTTTACTCAAATATTACCTGGCAACCTAGAGCTTTACATAGGGATAGAGAATATTACAAACGTCATGCAGATGTCTCCTATTGTTGGCGTTCATGACGGTGTTCTTGACCTTGAGAACTTTGACGCCAGTCTTGTTTACGCTCCGATTATGGGCCGAATGTCTTATGCTGGGTTAAGATGGACACTAGGTGGGTAAAAACAAGGGTAGATTAACCGTGCATGGTTTCTACAATGCCATATCGTTTTATTACTTCTCCTTCGAAATCAAGAAATTTCTGCCACCGGGCATCAACATCGATGTTGCCACCATATTTTCTGGCAAATTTTAGAAAGGTCGTGTAATGGTGAGCCTCAGAAATCATTAACTCTCTGTAAAATTCTACCAGGTCAGGATCGGTAAGTTTTTCAGTTAACAGTCTGAAACGCTCACAACTTCTTGCTTCTATCATGGCAGAAAAGAGCATCCTACTCACAAGCTGATTTTCTTTCGATCCACCTTCGCTCAACATATACTTATATAGCTCCCCAACGTAATTGTCTTTGCATTCATACTGAAGCTTCACACCCCTTTCCTTCATTTTCTCGAGTACCATATCGAAATGTTCGAGTTCTTCAATCGCAATCTTAGTCAGAGCTTCTACCAAGTCTGTGTGCATCGGGAACTTTGTGATGACACTGATGGCATTAGAAGCAGCTTTCTGCTCGCACCATGCGTGATCATTGAGAATGGAGTTAATATTGTTTTCGCAAAGCTTCGCCCATTTATCATCCGTTGCAAGTCTTAAACCTAGAAGAACTTTTTTTGCCTTCTCATATTTTTCGATTTCAGACATTTTCAATGATTGTATTATAGTTCGACTCGAATGAGAGAACCAGTGGAAAGCAAATGCCCATCACTAGCTTGTAAACAGAGCTCACCGCATTCGGTGGATGCATTTGGCAAAACCCTACGCCAAAGAGTCTCAAGTGTAGAAGGAGGCAGTCCAGAGTATGTATTCATCACAACAAATCCACCTGGCTCTACAACCTGAGAAACGAGCTTAACGATTTCTATTAAGCTTTGCTCAAGTTTCCATTTTTCATTTTTTGGACCCAACCCCCAAGTTGGAGGGTCGAGCACCACTCCTGAATATTTATTCTCCCTTTTTACTTCACGCCTGAGAAATTTAAGAGCATCCTCTACGACCCACCGAATTCCAGTTAATCCACTAAGCTCCATATTCTCCCTAGTCCAATCGATGACCTGCCTTATTGCATCGACATGGGTAACATCTGCTCCCGCACTTTTCGCAGCTAGGCTTGCCCCCCCGGTGTAGGCGAAGAGGTTTAAAAGCTTATCTCCCTTTTGGATTTTTCCTGCGATATACTCCCAATTAGAAGCTTGTTCGGGAAACACTCCTATGTGCTTAAATCGTGTAGTTTCGAGTTTAAATTTAAGTCTTAGTGAAGGATGGTTTTCAGATTTATATTCTAAATTCCAGCTATCGGGAGTATTCCCGTGCTGCTTCCAATAACCTGCAGCCTTGCTCGTTGATTCAAAACTAGCATGAGCTTTATCCCATTCTTTAAAGGATTGCCCCCTATCCCACACAGCACTAGCTTCGGGTCTGTCGAGCACCATGCCCCCGAATTTTTCTAGCTTTGCTCCTTTACCAGAATCGATCAACTCATAGTCTTTCCACGTGTCCGCAACAAACCTTTTTATTTTGTGTGATCCCATAGCGTGCAAAGGTCGTTATTTGAATGTTTAACTCGCACCTAACATTCTAATAATGATGTAGTCATGTTCATTTGAATATTTCGCCTCATCTTTGCGCTATATATGGGAAGGAAAAAAAGAGGAAGCTGGCCTAAAGGAAATAAATCAGACAGGGGTAGCAAAGGCCAAAGAGGTCAACATGGAGTTTCGAGTTCGAATTCACCAAAAGATTTACGCAGAACGATTTTAGAAGTCTTCCAAAGAAGACCTGATAAACAGTTAAATCACAAGCAGGTATCGTCTGCTTTGGGGGTGCTCAATCACGATGTCAAAAATCTCATCATGGAGTTGCTGAGTGATTTGGCAACGAAAGGCAAGCTTGAAGACCTAGGACGAGGAAAATATTTACTGATGGCAGAAGAAGTTCAAGCCACTTCAGGAGTAATACAAATTACTCGTTTCGGAAGAGGGTTTGTCATGCAAGACGATGGATCTGAAATAAAATTATCAAAGGGTTCTACAGGGAATTCATTTTGGGGGGATACGGTCGAAGTAGAGTGGGCAAAAAGTCGCAGCAAAGCAATCCCCTATGTTTCGAAAGTCATTCAACGTATGCGCAAGGTATATGTGGTTACCATAGAACAAGTGAAAGACTATGCGTTCGGCCACCCCTCGGACACAAGACTTCACACAAACTTCTTTATCCCAGGTCGCTCACTGAATGGAGCGATTCAGGGCGACAAGGTTCTCGTAGAACTTAAATCTTGGGACTCGCAAGACGACGCCCCTCTCGGACATGTAGTTAAAGTATTGGGTCAGGAAGGAGACAATGATGTTGAAATGCATGCCATTTTAGCGGAGTATGGATTGCCACTTGAGTTTCCGCCCGAAGTAGAACAAGAGGCCCAGCAGTTTATCCCGAGCGCGAAAAGCAAAGTAGGTCTTGACAAAAAGGAAATAGCGAAACGTCGTGATATGCGTGACGTTCTGACAATGACCATAGACCCGGCGGATGCAAAGGATTTCGACGATGCTTTGAGTTTGCAGAAGTTGAAAAACGGAAATATAGAGGTGGGTATTCATATCGCAGATGTTTCGTATTACGTCAAACCAGGAAGCGCAATCGATGATGAGGCCATTAGTCGCGCGACATCCGTTTACCTGGTTGACAGAACGATTCCGATGCTTCCAGAAGTGCTTTCTAACGACTTGTGCTCACTTCGCCCTAACGAAGATAAGTTTGCCTTCAGCGCGGTCTTCGAAATGGACGAAGAGGCCAACGTAATCAATGAATGGTTCGGGAGAACGGTCATTCACTCAGACAGAAGATTTGCATACGAAGACGCACAAGTAAGGCTTGAAACCGGGGAGGGAGATCTCGCCGACGAGCTCGCTTTAATGTTTAAACTCGCAACAAAACTCCGCGAGAATAGATTTGAAAATGGCGGCATAGACTTCAATACAGAGGAGGTGAGGTTCGAACTTGATGAGTCTGGAAAGCCATTACGTGTGGTCATTAAAAGGATGAGGGAATCGAACAAGCTCATAGAAGATTTCATGCTACTTGCCAATGTTAGAGTAGCCCGCTTCCTCGCTAAAGTTCACCCAGAGAAGAAAACCCCTACGAGAACAAGTATTTACAGAGTGCATGATAATCCCGATCCGGAGAAGCTTCAAACGCTTAGGGTATTTGTGAGGAGGTTTGGCCATGAATTGCCTAAACCCCAAAAGGGCAATGCTGAAGCTCTCATTCGAGATCTGTTAAAAGCTACTGCTGGAACACCGGAGGAGGGGACGGTAAAGACCATGGCGATTAGGTCTATGGCAAAGGCGGAGTATTCGAGTACGAACATAGGTCACTACGGCCTGTCTTTCCCGTATTACACGCATTTTACGTCACCCATACGCCGATATCCGGATGTAATAGTGCATCGTTTGTTACAGCATTATCTTGATGGTGGTAAGGATGCAGACCAAAACGAACTCGACTCTCGTTGCCACCACAGCGGTATTATGGAAAAGCGTTCCGCAGAAGCTGAGCGCGCCAGTATTAAGTACAAGCAGGTGGAGTATTTAATGACTCGCATAGGTGAAACCTACAAAGGTCTTGTCGCAGGAGCAATTCCACGAGGACTTTTCGTTGAGATTCAGGAAAACAAATGTGAAGGATTCGTTCCTAAAGATGCGCTTCCGAATGACCACTGGGTCTACGATGACGAACGAATCGGTTTTGAAGGAATGCGGTCAAGAAAGCTAATTGCTCTAGGAGATGAGGTCACTGTAAGGGTCGTTTCAGCTAACCTTGCAAAACGTCAGCTTGAGTTTGAAGTTCTTGTAGATTAAGCAGTACTTTTGCATTTCGATTTGCGCTTGTAGCTCAGTGGTTAGAGCAGTGGACTCATAATCCATTGGTCGTAGGTTCAAATCCTACCAGGCGCACTGACAGAGACGCCGCTGAGAAATCTCTCGGCGGCGTTTTTTTGGCCCCGTAGTTCAATGGATAGAATAGGACTTTCCTAAAGTTTAGATGCAGGTTCGATTCCTGCCGGGGCTACTAAAGTGATTCTCTGCACTCCTTTGGATGCAGGGATTTTTGCTTTAATATCCAACACATACTGTTGGTGTAGTGTGAGTAAGTAGAAAATATAGAAAAAGGGGTTGTGTTTGTATGAGTAATAAACGCCCCCTAAAACGCCCCTTATTTGGAGAGATTCGTCTTATCATTGTGATATGAAATACAAGCTTCAACTCAAATCTGTCCAAACCAAGGATCAGGTTTCATCCAGTGTAATACTTGTCACGTTCATTAATAAAAAAAGGATCAGGGAAAGTCTTGGTCTTTCAGTTCCGGTTCATTCTTGGGATAGGAAGAAACAACAAATCAAAATTCAAGGGAATAAGGACCTAATTGCTCTTCAATCTAAACTCAACAATAGAGTTAATGCTCTTGTCAGTCTTCACACTCAGTTGACCGTTTCGCATGATGTGGACTTAACACCACATGCCTTCAAGGATGCAGTCAAGAGAATGAAAGAAGGTAAGGCAGGTGTGGCCGAGAAGGTTTTGACATTTAATCAATGGGTTGATGAGTTTATCAAAGAGTCTGAAAGAGGAGAGAGAACCAATCAGAGGGGACTACCTATCAGTCATCTAACAATTCAGAAGTATAGAACAGTTGAGAAACAATTAAATGCATTTGCAAAGGGAGTATGGGGTCGACAGATCAGATTTGATGAGATTGATGGTATGTTCTTAAATAAATACAAGAAGTTCAGATCAGATCAGGGACTTGGAGCGAATTCCATTGCCAAGGATCAGGCAGTCGTTAAGACTTGGTTAAAAGAATCGTATATCAGAGGGGTACACGATAATAGACAGTGGGAGTCCCAAGCTTTTAAGGTTAAAGAAATCAAGGTCAAGAAACCAACCCTCACCATTGAGGAGCTTGAAAAACTAACAAATGCTGATTTCTCCGGGAAGAATAGATTAGGCGCAGAAAAAACAGCGATCAACAAATGTCGTGATCACTTCATTATTGCGTGTTGGTCTGGTGTGAGAATCTCTGATCTGAAGAGGATGCCTGAAATTATTGGAGATGCATGGGAGCAAAATGGAAATAAGTGTCCTGAGGTTTTGACGTTTGTTCAGAGCAAAACCAACTCTCAGGTGACAATTCCAGTGTTCCCTGCCTTGTGTAATATCATCAAAAAATATAAAGGGGATATTCCTGCTGTGTCTTCACCACAACAGATGAACAAAAACATCAAGATTGCTTGTAAGGGGGCTGGTTTGAACCGAATAATTGAAAGCCCTTCAACGACGGCAAAGGATAAAGGGATTAAGAGAACCCCATTGTATGAGATGGTCTCTAATCATACTGCAAGGAGAACCTTTGCAACCATTATTTACCAGATGGGAATCCTATCTAATGGAGAAATCATGTCTCTGACGGGTCACACTTCAGAGGGGGTATTTCTGAGATACCTTGATATTGATAAAGCTACAGAAAGCAAGTTAGCAGGCGAGAAGATCCTGAAGGCCCTCAGAGGCCTTTGAATCCAGAAACCATTCCTCTTGAGACTTATTTTTTAAGTCAAGGCCATTTGGCTACCTTTTGAAAATTATGCCCCCATTCTTCATAAAACATTCTCTCGGATGTCTGTAGACAAACCGTAAGAAAGAAACCAAATTCATTTTTATGATATAACTCTTGAATCTTCTTTGTCCCATAAATGACTGACGAGTGATCTTTGGAGAAGATTTTGCCAACCCTCACAGTGCTCATATCATACTCATATCTTGCTATGCACATCATCATATGCCGGAGTCGCACAAGCTCTTTCTCACGACTTGTGCCTGCGACCTGTTCCTTTGTATATCCCATTTCAACGCAAACCGCCTCCATGTATCGATCGAAGGCAGCCATCGTCCCAGAGACGCCAGAAGGAGGCCTCCAAGGCATTACACTAATCATTTAAAACGGAGTTTGAGTAGACCCTTGACTATTAGAATCGAAAATTGTGTGCTCATTGTATATATGTATTTCTGTGATCGTTATTGTAGGGCGCACGATCTTCACCCATTAAGTTTCTTAAAGCGGTTGCAGTAATGCGGTAGATACCTCGTCCACTCTTCATCTGTACCGCATCCAGGTCCCCTCTCTTGATCATATTCCTGACAGTTGCAGAAGTGACATTAAGGATCTTAGCAACTTCCTTAGAAGTTAGCATTTGGGGGAAGTTTGTTGGTGTTATCATAGTATTTATAGTTTGGTTTTCACACGTATGTATGAAAAAGTGTATTTAACAGGTAACAGCAATATTTAAAGGCTATTGCCTGGCTTATTCCTATGTGTTTTGTAGGGATTAGAGGTTTCCACAGAGGGGTTACCCGTTAAGTCTTCGAGTATACTCCGTGACTTATCTTTTTGACAAGATTCAACTTAACAAGTCGATTTAAAATATCGCTCAACGTGCGGTCTTTTACCCCTAACTCTTTAGCCTTTACTAAAATATCAGCTCTTTTATAAGTGATCTGAGGTTGCATCCAATTCAATATAGATGTTTGTGTCAAATTCAGGGAATTAGGGCGTTTATTTAGTCTATTAAGCATATTAATACTGTGGGTCATATATACTTCCAAAACCAAAACCATTGCTGTATCAAAGTCCTCATCCGAACAAGTAATCTTCGTATCATTAGACCTCAATGCAGTGAGAACCATTGCAATTTTAAAGGTCAAGAGACCTAACCTGAAAATAACACCTGACACTTCTTCATTATATAGAGCGGCGTTATGTCCCAGAGCTTCTCTGAAGACATTGTCCAATTTCCCCCCTTGCTCTCTTGTCATAACAAACTTCTGAGTAGAATTACTTTTAAATTTATCACATAGCGCAACGCTAAAGTCCTCAAATATCTCCTTATTGCTTCTACTTATTCCTTCTGTGTATGTGTTTTTCCATAAAGGTTTTGCTACAAATGAGTAGAATAGAAACCTACTAAACAGACCATCTTGAACTGATGTAATCAAAGAATCTAATTGATTAGGTGTCCCCGTTATAGCAACACTGAATTTGGGTTCTTTTATTTCTGAATATTCGAGGTTAGTCATTCGTGTTCGTGCGATTACCTCACCTTGAAAACCCTTTCTCAATACATCAGAGTATCCCCCCCAATCTTGTTTCAAGGTATTGGTTAATGTATCGGCTTCCGTTTCACAGAGACATCCCATACCTTCATTGTCTTTTAAATGTTTCACGATCATCGCTGATGATGTGTCACCTGGGATAAAAAACATTGAAAACTTTGGTTGCTCGGGCTCTATTAGCGCTTCAATAGCTTGGTCTGTTTTAGCCTTTTTAAGTTTTAAATCAAACAGTCTCTTTTCCCTTTTATACTCCTTAATGGCTTCCTGGCTTTGACTAAACAAATAGTCGTGATAACAATTCCCCAATTGTTTGGCATACTTCATAGTGCCTTTGCCACTTGCAGGAGGAGCTATGATGAAGCTGAATAGGTTGGGGTACCTTATTTCATGGGCATACAATCCATACACATTGTGTAACCCACCACTAATAACAGAAAGTGCTGAGGTAAAGAATACGTCCCTTTCTCTACCTTTAAAAACAAAACATGCTTCTTTTAGTATTCCAGGTAAAGCATCATAAATGTGGTCTGGTATGTAAGGGCTTGAATCTTCATCATAAATAGTTTGGGGTGAAATAGCAAATGGGGGTTTGGCGACGCTTCCTTTTTCACTTACGTTATTTTCATAAGCGCTCTTTATTGCGCTTTTTATCTCTTCTTTAGAGAGCGTACTGTCAGAATATGAATAAGCATAGTTTGAGACCTCAGTCATATCATATCCTTGACGGTTTGCGTTACAAGCAAATGAATGAATGAAAACATTTCTATTACCTTCTGTAAACTCTTTCTTTTTAGAAGTAAAGCTCCAAACCTTATCTAAATCATTGTTATTATGCTTATATGTCTCAGATTCATCATTCAAATAAAGAGTTGAATCGTAAGAGACAAAACAGAGCCTTGTAAAATCTTTTACAGCCTTGTCAGACTCAACACCTAATTCTCCATCGTAATAATCTCTTAATGCATTAAAAGCCTCGGTGTGCGTGCTTAGATCATTGTCGGACTTGACAATTACTTTCACTCCATTACCTGACGGGCTTATAAAAGCAGTATAGGTAAAGGGCATCTCCATCACTTGAGCCATGACCTCTTGAGCATTATCAAGCTTGTCATAGTCCAGGTGCAATAAGCCTGTGTAAGAGTCTATATCATCTTTCTTACGCCTCTTATTAAACGTAGCAGAGATAGTAAAAGCAGGTAGTTTTCGTTTTAGGCTGTCTGCTTTATCAGTATCACCATTACTTATGTGGTATTGGATTTCTTCTATTTGCTTTTTCCAAAGCCCTTTCTTGATTTGCTCAAGAACTTTTTGAACCTCTACAGGTCTCATGTTGGACCCACTAACTGAGTCCATATATGTAATTGTTTTCATTTTGTTGTTTTTAAATATGTAAGGCCGCCAAACCCCCATTTCTGCCATTTGAGGTAGAAAATTTATTAAAGTTTGGGTAGTTTTATTCCTGCTCCCTATATGGAAGTCTTTTAGACAGATGCTACTTACTGTTATTCAGTAGTCATCAAAATTGTATAATGAAGATTTATATCATTGGCATAGGATTTATGCCAACAGATTTTGATTGAAAAAAGAAAATCCTTATCTTTATAGTAGCTTAATACTTAAAGTCAATGGTTTTCGATTTCGGTCAAGACTGTTGACTTTTTTCGTTTACCAAAGAACATATAACTTTAAAGATCAAAGTTTGATATGTTTGATGTGGTTTGATTAAAACCAATGTATTTATGCAAACTTTTTTAATACCGAATCAATGCTATCCTTTAGTTTAGGGTAATCCCCCTTAGCGTTATTTAGGTTATTTGCTTTTAGTAGGGTTCCTTTTATAGAGTAAAAATTCTCTGTTTTAGCTACAGCTGTTATAGAGAAGTTGAAGAAATAGACTTTTATTCGGGAGAGTAAATAATGAAAACTCTGATTATCAATATTTAGATAAATATCCTTGGAAGAGGGAATTATTAAAGCATTAAGAAAATCTTCTGATGTAAAATCCTCTCTAATAAACTCAACCTCTAAGATTAGTCTTTCGAGAATATCCTTTATTACTTTCTTGTCTTTAACGGTAATACGATCCTTTTCTCGTTTTTCTTTAACGCCTAACTGGGCTTCGAAGGCTGTGACTAAATGAGAGTGGATCGTATGTGCATAATACATATGCTGCTCGTCTGAGTAAAAGACAGTATTCTCTATTGATAAATCCTTAGCAAACTTATAACCGCCTTTTTCATATGGAAAAGACATGTCTTTTATGAGGGAATAGTTATGCTTAACCGCACGGATTAATTCACTTTTATCTTTAAAGTAAATAAAATACTCACTTAGGATTTTATCAAGCTCTTTATTGGAGATGAAAAAACTTTGACTTAACCCTTCAATCTTTTCTCCATTATATACATTAGTTAAGTATTTAATAAGGTCCTTAATTACATTACTTTTATTAATCATATATATAGATTCTTTGTGAGTGGTCTTAATACGTCATCATATCGCTAAAGTAATGTTCGTTGTGGCTAACTGTACGAATTAGATTAAGCCATAGGTAAGACGTGGAGCAAAAAAGCTGAAAACATCCAACTAATTTATTGCGTTTATACCCCCCACCTACGAAAACAATCAGTTTCTATATCTTGGGGTAGCTCATGTAGTGGTGTATAACCCTACACCTGGAAACATCTGATGACACCACGATAAGTCTTAATAGCCGTATCTTGTAAGTCTTAAAACTCCTACTATGAGATATTTACTTACTTCTTTGTTGTGTGTCTTTACTTTGTCTCTGACAGCTCAGGAGGCTTGTCCTAATCCGTACGATGGCAATGGAGATGGCAACGTTAGTATTGGAGACTTCTTAGAGATGTTAGCCGTATTTGGAGACACAGACACGGACTCCGATGGCGTTTGGGACAGCTTGGATGACTGCGTTGATTTAGCCGCTTGTAACTACGCTAACGACCCTTCTGAGCCTTGTGCTTACATTGATGTTTTAGGCGTCTGTGGAGGCGGTTGTGAGGGCGATGGAGACGATGATGGTATCTGCGATTCAGAGGACGACTGCGTGGGTGTTTTGGACGAGTGTGGTGTGTGTAATGGACCTGGACCAACAGAAGTGGTTATTGAGTCTATAACTATTCTATATGACTCAGTATACGCTGAGGCTATAGATAACTGGTTTGTCTTTGAAATTGGAGCAGATACAGTCTTTAACTACACCTGTGCTCCTTACTTTGGCGATTGTGGCGACCTTGTTTCTCACGACGGTTACGACTATCGTACAGTCTTAATCGGAGAGCAGTGTTGGTTTGCTGAGAACTGTCGTTACCTCCCTGAAGTGTCACCTTCAAGTGAAGGTTCTGAAACCGACCCTTACTATTACGTTTATGGTTATGAAGGCTCTACCGTATCAGAAGCTCAAGCAACTTCTAACTACGAGACGTATGGCGTTCTGTACAACTGGCCTGCAGTTATGACTGAGGGTATTTGTCCAAGTGGATGGCATATTCCATCAGATGGAGAATGGCAAACAATGGAGATTTCATTAGGTATGAGTGAGGCTGAAGCTGCGAGCGAGGGTTGGAGAGGTACAGATGAAGGATTGAAGATGAAAGATGACGTTCAATGGAACGGCTCTAATTCAAGCGGATTTACTGGTTTACCAGGCGGCTCCCGCTACTCCGGTGGTTTCATCAGCAATGGGAACGACGGCTACTGGTGGTCTGCTTCAGAGTCTGGTTCCTACTCATGGATACGTATACTGAACGACTACGGCGACGATGTCATCCGTTACAACGACATTCGAAACCACGGCTACTCAGTTCGTTGCGTCCGGGATTAAAAATTTTAAATTATAGCGACGTAGTCGCGCGTTGGCAAATCACGAGCCGTGCGTGAGCACGGGGAGTGATTTTTAATCTGGCTAACAAGGTTGCAAATCTGAATAGCTGTATCTTGTAAGTCTTAAAACTCCTACTATGAGATATTTACTTACTTCTTTGTTGTGTGTCTTTACGCTGTCTTTGACAGCTCAGGAGGCTTGTCCCAATCCGTATGATGGCAATGGAGATGGTAACGTTAGTATAGGAGATTTCTTAGAGATGTTAGCGGTATTTGGAGACACAGACACGGACTCCGATGGCGTGTGGGATAGCTTGGATGTCTGCGTTGATTTAGCCGCTTGTAACTACGCTAACGACCCTTCTGACCCTTGTGCTTATATTGATGTTTTAGGCGTCTGTGGAGGCGGTTGTGAGGGAGATGGAGACGATGATGGTATCTGTGATTCAGAGGACGACTGCGTGGGTGTTTTGGACGAGTGTGGTGTGTGTAATGGCCCTGGCCCTACGGAGATTGTTATAGAGAGTATTACTATTCTGTACGACTCATTATACGCAGAGCAAATAGATGAATGGTGGGTATTTGAAATAGGAGCAGATACTGTCTTTAACTATACCTGTGCTCCTTATTTTGGCGATTGTGGCGACCTTGTTTCTCACGAAGGCTACGACTACAGTACAGTCTTAATCGGCGAGCAGTGTTGGTTTGCTGAGAACTGTCGTTACTTGCCAGAGGTTTCCCCTTCGAGTGAAGGAAACGAAACCGACCCTTACTACTACGTCTATGGTTATGAAGGAACAGATGTGGCATCAGCAATGTCAACTTCTAACTACGCGACTTATGGCGTTCTATACAACTGGCCTGCCGTGATGACAGAAGGCATTTGTCCAAGTGGGTGGCATATTCCATCAGATGAAGAGTTCACTCAGCTTACTGACTTCTTAGGCGGAGAGAGTATAGCAGGAGGTAAGATGAAAGAAGCTGGTTATGACCATTGGAATTCTCCAAATACAGGGGCTACTAATTCAAGCGGTTGGACTGGTTTACCAGGCGGCTACCGCTATTCCGGTGTTTTCGGCAGCAGTGGGGACATCGGCTACTGGTGGTCTGCTTCAGAGTCTGGTTCCTACTCTTGGGTACGTAGTCTGTACAACTACAGCGACAATGTCAACCGAGACAGCATCATTCACTACTACGGCTACTCAGCTCGCTGCGTCCGGGATTAAAAATTTTAAATTATAGCGACGCAGTCGCGCGTTGGCAAATCACGAGCCGTGCGTGAGCGCGGGGAGTGATTGTCAATCTGAATAGCTGTATCTTGTAAGTCTAAATCATAATACTATGAGATATTTACTTACTTCTTTGTTATGTGTCTTGACGCTGTCTCTCACAGCTCAAGAGGCTGGTT